>ERZ808258.122-NODE-122-length-41387-cov-3.247726_pt1 | contig 41387 bp, 28 predicted proteins | sample MGYA00521280_ERZ808258 | MGnify/ENA primary metagenome ERZ808258 (study PRJEB31516, sample SAMN03275585) | gut metagenome | biome: mammalia-associated habitat; material: feces | host: Papio cynocephalus | place: Kenya | collected 2012-07-19 ...
CCTCCCAAACAGATGAACACAGTCATGAGCAGACTGCGTAGTCGTTTTGAATGGGGAATGATCGCTGATATTCAGCCTCCGGATCTCGATACTAGAGTAGCTATTTTAAGACAAAAAGCAGCTAGTTTAGATAAAAACATCAACGACGGTATTCTAAATTACATAGCTTCCGAATTTGACTCTAACATCCGTGAACTCGAGGGAGCTTTGATACGCGTCATCACTTACTGTAGCATTATGAAAAAAGATCTAACTTTAGATAATGCTAAAGAAGCTCTCAAAGAACTTTTAAATCATAGTAAAGACAAAAAAGTCGATATCAACGAAATAAAGAAAGTAGTATGTGATTATTTTCAAATTTCGGAAAAAGATTTAATAAGTTCCAGACGCGATCAAAGGATTGTAAAACCCAGACAATTGGCTATGTACTTATGTAAAGAAATGGTACCAGGAGCCAGCTACCCAGAAATAGGATCTCAGTTTGGAGGGCGAGATCATACCACAGTGATCCACGCTTATAGAAAAGTCGAAACCAATTTAGACGACGAACTTTACAAAATTCCACTGAACAACCTAAAAGAAAGACTTAAATAACGATTCATCAACACGCTGTTAATAAACAGTTGATCATTTGTTTATAAAAAGGCAAAAACAACTGTGCATTACCTGTTAATATCGGCTTGACAACTTTACACAGCCAAACGAAGCAGTATAAAGGTCGGAAAAGTTGAAAAAGTTAAAGCGGTTTTCAATAGCTTTTCAACACAAAAAAAGTGAAAGAAAATACTATAAAAAAGGAAATCGCAAAGGATATAAACATAATTAACAGCCTCTACTACTACTACTACTAATTTTAAAATATTTAAGGAGATAAGAAAAATGCACATAAGTTGTGAAAGAAATTTACTAAAAAATGCAATCGATCAAGTATCAAAAGCTATATCAAGCAAACAAGCTCTACCTATTCTTGGCCATATACTTTTTGAAGCCAATGACAATAAACTTAAATTAACAGCTTCTTCTTTAGACATAGGAATTACTTGCATTATACCTATCGAAGAATTGAGAGAAGAAGGTAGCACTACATGCTCAGCTAAAGTAATAGCCAACATAGTAAATAGCTTACCTCAGGGCCTCATCAACTTAGATACAGATTCAAACGTAAATTCAGAACTAACTGTAAGTAATGAATCTTCTACTTTCAAAGTGATGACTTTACCCAGCGAAGAATTTCCTAAGAGCATTAAACCCCAAAATTGCAACAGTATTAATATGACTGCTGAAGAGTTTTGCTCTATAATAAATAAAGTTACTATAGCAGTAGCCAATTCTAACGAGACTAGACCATCTATGTTAGGTGTCTCTATGTCTTTTAATCCTAGTGAAATAATCTTTGCTTCTACAGATGGCAAAAGATTATCTAAATTAACCGTTCCTTATGAAAATACCAATAACGAACTAAAGCAAATTATTGTTCCTGGCAAACCCTTAAGTGAACTTTCTAAGATCTTGGATAAAGAACAAAATTTAGCTATCCATTACAGTAAAACTCACATCTTTGTAGCTTCAGATAATATGAGTTTCTTTTGTAAACTATTGGATACTAGTTTCCCAGATTATGAAAGAGTAATTCCTAAAACTTTTAAATCAACATGTAAAGTCGGGCGTGAAAGTTTCATGGCTACTATCAGACGTGTAATGATCATGGCCAAAGACAAAGATATTCCCGATGTTATAAAATTCTCGTTCGGTAGCGATTCGATTTTGCTCACTTCTGAAACTAACAGCGTAGGTAGCGCTGAAGAGAGAATTGGAGCTATCTATCAAGGTGAACCCTTAGAAATTGCTTTTAATGGAAACTATATTTTGGATGTTTTGAGAGTTTTAGAGAATGAAGAAATTGTCATTCAGCTTCAAGACAACAAGAGTAGCATCGCTGTCAAAGAAAATGAGGATGATTCGAGTTTCATTTATATTTGTATGCCCGTTCGTACTCGCTAGTTAAGTCAACTTTCCCAAATAAGCATACTTCTTGATTTATATAATTTTGAATGTTAAAATATTTGGGAAATTTTGCGCTGGTAGCTCAATGGATAGAGCGTCGGTCTCCGGAGCCGAAGGCTGTAGGTTCGATCCCTATCCGGCGCACCACGAAAGACCGCTTAATTGCGAATATTTGCAAGCGGTCTTTTTTTATTGAAGATAAAATCAACAAAGGCAATAAAGTAAACAACGATATGGTTAATTCTCCAGAGTATTGGATGAAAAAAGCTTTAGAAGAAGCTTATTTAGCTAAAAATGAAATGGAAATACCTGTAGGTGCTGTAATTGTTAAAGATGGAAATATAATTGGACGCGGCCATAATTTGCGCGAAAAAAATAGAGATATTTTTTCTCACGCTGAAATAAATGCTATTAAAGAAGCATGTAATTTTCTCAATGACTGGCGCTTAGAAAACTGTGATCTTTACGTTACTTTAGAACCTTGTCCAATGTGTTCTGGAACTATTTTACAAACTAAGCTTAGTAGAGTTTTTTTCGGAGCTTATAATGAAAGAGAAGGATGTGGAGGTTCTGTTATCAATCTTTTAGATTATCCAGGTATGAGCTGGCAAACGGAGTGTTGGGGAGGAATTATGCAAGAAGATTGCAGCCAATTGCTAAAGAAATTTGCCGTAGAGATAAGAAATATTCGCTAGCATTGACAAATCTTTTTTCTTGTATAATAATCATCTGGCCTATAAATTTGGAGAGATGGCAGAGTCCGGTTGAATGCACTCGACTCGAAATCGAGCAGGCGAGCGAAAACTCGTCTCGGGGGTTCGAATCCCTTTCTCTCCGCCATGAATGTAATAAGGGATGCCTCTTGCGAAAGCAAGAGGCAATTTTTTTTGGAGAATTTTTTAGTATTTTTAAAAAACACTCTTGCATTACATTAGAAAATATGTTATAAAATTACCGCACAACGGCACGGAGAGATGGCTGAGTTGGTTGAAAGCGCACGATTGGAAGTCGTGTAAGCGGGCTTAAACCCGCTTCAAGAGTTCGAATCTCTTTCTCTCCGCCATATAAGTTTTCTAGCAGAATTCCTTCGATGGCTTGTCCGTTGGAGGAATTGTGTTAATTTTTCGAAACCTAGGCCCCATTCAATTGGAGAGCTATGAACCAGGTCAGGTGCGGAAGCAAGCAGCCTTAAGTAGATTCGCCAATGTGAAGTGGTTAGCCTAGGTTTCGATCTTTTTAAAGCGCTCTTAAGTCAATAAAAAACATCTAATATAGTATTTTTGACAAATATTTTTTTATTGTCTGATATATATTGTAGACATGTCAGTAATATATGGTATATAATGTCAGACGTAAAAAGAAAATATTGTCTGACATTATATAAGTAATGTCAGAATTCAATATATGGAGTTTCAATATGGCTGGTAAGAGCGGTATTAGCAAAGGCTTTGTTGTAAAGTTTATTTTTAGAGATCACTCAGTTAATTTCAAAGTTAATTTATTGACTGTTTCTCTGTTTCTTTTTGTGTTTGGCTTTTTAGCTTTTGGAATTAATAGCTGGTACGAAAGTAAGGTAAATAATTACAATCGTCACATAAGCGAATTAGAAAAATCCAATTTGCAATATCGCAATGCCTTGGCCTTAAAAGAAAGAGAAAATCAGCAGATCATTACTTTAGCTCAAAATCGTTTTGAAGAGCTGTGTAGTCAAATAGAAGATCAGGATAATGCTATAAAAAAGATTAATAAAACCGTAGGAAAAAAAAACAACTCTAGAAAGAGCTTGCGCGGAGCTCGCCTTGGAGTTAGGCATGTCAGTCTTGATTTAAAACTTAAATATAAAAGTTTAATTGACATGGTGTCAGACAGAAATACTGACATAACTAAATTAAAAGCGGCAGCTAAAAAGTATCGTCAATCTTTAGAAGCTGAAAGAAAAGCTTTGGTAATGAGCACAGTTCCTTCTATGTGGCCTGTGCGTGGTGAGATTTCCTCCGATTTTGGCAGTCGCTTTCATCCTGTTTACGGTTACTCTCGTTTCCATTCAGGTTTAGATATAGCAGCTCCCAGTGGTTTACCTATTGTAGCTACAGCGGCAGGAAAGGTTACTTATGCTGGCTGGATGCAAGGTTATGGCTATGCTGTGGAGGTCGATCACGGAAATAGTTTGAAAACTCTTTATGCTCACTGTTCCCAAGTGTTAGTGCAAAATGGTCAATATGTTCAAGCTGGGCAGAAAGTAGCTTTAGTAGGGAGTACTGGAGTTTCTACTGGACCTCATTGCCATTATGAAGTGTTAAAGAATGGCAATCCAGTCAATCCTATTCCTTATTTATAGGTATTTATTATAAACATGTTGGAAAGCTGATGTCAGTAATTGCTACTGACATCAGCTTTTATATTTGTCTGACATGTGTCAGAAGAAAAAAGTAAAAGGTAAATAAGAAAAAATCCTTGAATAGCAAGCGCAAAGTAGTTTGTGAGATGGCGAAAAGTGGCTGTAATTCTTCCCCCTTATCAAGAAGACGATCGTATGCTTTCGGGCTTAGCTTATCCGCTGTGGCCTTTTATATGTCCCATCATTTTAATGGGAGAAAAGAAGCATGAACCTTTTGTTCATTTTCATGCCCTTCAAGCTTTAGCCTTAGGAGTTCTTTCTTTAGCAGCTGCTATAGTTGTCTCTATAGTTACTTTTCTGCTTCTTTGGCTTTTGCCATCTTCGTTTGTAACTTTTTCAGGTTTCGTAGGCTTAACTATTTTCTTAATACTTACTTTTGCTTTTCTCTTTTGGTTTTCAGTTATTATTTATATAGCTTGGCAAGCCAGCTCAGGAAATTTTTTACGTTTGCCTTTTTTAGGTCAATGGGCCGAAGAAAAAATGCAAACAAACTTAGGTATAACTGAAGCCGATTACGCTACTACTATGATAGGTGAAAAGCGGGAAGTAAAGATCGATCCTTTCGATTATGAAGCTGCTTTAGAAAGTGCTGCTCAAGCTGGAGATAATTATGCTAAATCTGAGCTTGAAGTTGCCAAAGGTCCAGAATATACAGAGTCGGAAGTAGTTGGCGATCCTGAAAGCATTGAATATTCGCGTCGCGGCTCAGGTGATATTTCTGAATATTTGCAACCTGAAGTTTCTGTTGGTCGTGCAACAGCCGATACTAATAAGGCTCTTTCGCGTGCGCAACAACCTGTTGCACCAGCTCCTGCTAAAGGAGGATTTAGACCTTTAACTCCTCAATCTGGACGTCGTTCACTTGCTCAAAGTGCACCTCCAACGCCTAGGCCTATTGTACCTCCAACGGCTCCTTCCGAACAGAATGAATTTAAACCGTTATCAACTACTATTATGCGTGAAAGTACACCTCAGCCACAGAACGGTGCGGGTGTGCGTTTTAATAGTGATTTTTCTACTCCTACGCCTACAAGTGCAGAAATGCCTTATCGGCAGCCTCAACCTAACAGAAGCCGGAGTTACTCTTCTGAGAGGCCATACCCACCGGGATCTCGTCCTGCTGGTCAGCGTACTAGTTTTGCTCCCGGTTTGCCTACCAGACCTCAAGCCGAAAGAGCTCCCATTTCTCAGCAACCTCCTTCAGGTGAACCTGATTTTACTCCTGGTATTATTAGTAGGCCTGCAGTAAGGCAATCTAAGCGTACTTTCCAATGGAATGAATTAGACAACGGGCAGTAGAATTTAATTTTCACTCTTTTTTTTCGCTATTGTCCGGAGCAAAATGGATTATACAATCGTCGAAGTATATCTTGGCTAAACGCAGATGCAAAGCTTTCTTTACATCTATGTCGGTTAACTTATAGACAGGTTTACCGCTAACGGAGCTAGCCAATTCTATTATGGCTCCTTTTAAATCGTCGGGTAGGGTAGAACCTTCGCTAAGTCTATTTATCTCTTTCCAAATTTCGGCGCGTTTTTGAGAGTTGAAGCTATTTTTTATATCTATATATTGATAGTCCATTAAGGGTTGAAGTTTAGCTTTTTCCAGTTCTGAATTTATACTTTCTTTAGAAGCGGCGCTATCTTTATTTAAATTGCTGACCGTTATAGATCTAGTAGAGGTGTTTTCTTCATTTTGACAATTGAAACATAAAGGTTCTGTAGAATATGTGGGCATGTGGCATTTAGGGCAGAGTTTGGCTCCGTTTTTAAGAGCCGCCCTTTTAGATAAAATAACGGTCTTTAGGAACGTTTGGAAAGATTTTTTTAATTCTTCGTTTTTGATAGGTTCAGAAGCTTTGTCAACTTGTTTTTCTTCCTCTGTATCAACAATCAAATCTTTTTGAGCATAATTTAATACAGATTTCTTTTTCTTTTTGTAAATCGAGTTCACTTTGCCGACATATGTACGTATCTTTTTAAAACCATATTTATGGCCAAGTTTGTTGACTATATAAAATTGCTGTAGTTGAAGTTCTTGAGCCCAAGTGCTATTGGCACATACTACTAAAAGATAAGCCTCTCCTTGAGGGCCATTTTCATTTTTTATGCAGCAAGGCGAAGAGTTCATGGCTATGGCTTTACCTACTGCGTGAGCCCAATCTATTCTTAGACTAAGCAAAGCAATTTTGTCTTTTTGCCCGTTATTAACAGCTAACCATTTGAAAAATTCTTTATCGCTGATTTGCTGCATTATAATTCTCCTCTTACGAAATTTCGTCAATTTTTTTATGCAAATTGTTTTGTACCTTTATATAAAATAAGGCTTTGAGTAAGTTAATAGGCAGTTTTGTTTTTTCTAAGCCTTTAATATTTTCAGTTTACTCATTTTTATTTGGTTTTAAGTAACAAAATAATTAACTAAAGCCACTGACAACTTACGTAAAGGCAAGGGATTGTCTTTAAAAATCGAAAGCCAAAGATTATGTATGTAGATCGGATAAAGTTAAAGAATTTTCGCAATTATGATATCTTGGAGTTTAAGCCGGGCTTGGGTCTAAATATGCTTATTGGCAAAAATGCCCAAGGAAAAACCAATTTTTTAGAAGCTCTCAATATTTTAGCTTCGGCAAAAAGTTTCAGAGTACGCAGCGAAGCTGAGTTAATAAAGTGGCAAACCGATCATGCTGAAATTGATGCTGACTTTTTTACTAGTGAAGGTAAAAAAAGACGTTTGACTGTGCGCTGGGCTTATAATCCTCTTTCTAAAGCTTTAGAGCGACGCATACTTATTGATGACAATGTTGTCAAACGTCTGAGTGATTTTTTAGGCGAAGTTCCCCTAACTTTATTTATTCCTGGCGATTTAGCTTTAATTCAGGGGGGCCCTATTTTACGTCGTCGCTTAATGGACGTATTGCTGTGTAAAGTATCTGGTTCTTATTGCACCCATTTAATAAATTATCGTCATGTATTGCGTCAGCGTAACAAATTTTTACATATTCGCGTTAAAGGTAGCGGCTCCGAAGCTTATTTAACTGAAGCTGATCGCACTTATTTGCAAGTTTGGGATGAACAATTAAAAAAGCTGGGAGCTGAAATAACTTATTATCGTTTGCTAATTTTAGCTTATTTACAAGTAGTGGTAGGAAGAATTTACTCTCTTTTGTCTGCTGATAATAGTTGTAAATTAAATTTGACTTATCAAAGTCGCTTAGGCAAAGCCAATTTAGCTGAAATTAGCCAGGTTTTATCTGAAAAAGCGGCTGTTTTAGAAAATAATGATTTGGCAAATATTCGGGAAATAGATTTGAATCTCACACTTGATCCTCAACTTTTACATAAAATTGAAGAGCTATTTTCCGCTTCTTTGCAAAGAAACAATCGAAGTGAATTGTCTTTTCGCTCTACGCAAGTTGGCCCCCATCGTGATGATTTTGGCATTGAGGTTCTGGGGCACAGCTTAAAAATGTTTGGCTCTCAAGGGCAACATCGCAGTGTAGCTTTAGCTTTACGTTTGGCTGAAGCTAAAATAATGAGCTTAGTTAGACATGAAGAATCGATAGTTCTTTTAGATGATTGTTTTTCTGAGTTAGATAAGAATAGACAAGAAATTTTGCTCAATTATTTGGGAAATTTGGGGCAAATATTTCTTACTGCTGCAGTGTCAGCTGATTTTTCTGCAGCTTTTCAAAATATTCGGGAAGTTAATTATTTCAATGTAGAGTCTGGCACAATAACGCCTATTGTCTGAGGGGTATATTTATGAAAATAGTTCAATTTACCGACTGTTATTTCCCTACTATTAATGGAGTTTGCTCTTCTATTAAAAGTTTGGTCTTTGGTTTGGCCAAAATGGACCATAAAATATTGGTAATCGCTCCCTCAGTTCCAGTTAAATTAAGTAGCTGTTCTACAAAGAATGATTTGAATGAGGAAAATTCAAGCCAAGAAAATATAAAATTTCTTTACCTTTCTTCTGTGGTAATGCCGCAACTTAAGGATAATCGTATAGGTTTCCCTTGGCCTTGGCGAATTTGGTCTGAAATTAAAAATTTTGCTCCTGATCTTATACATATTCATACTCCGGGAACTGTAGGCTTAATGGGACTTATTTATTCTAAGTTATTTAAAGTTCCTTACATGTTTACTCACCACACGCTTTTTGAAGAGTATCTAACTTATTTTCCTTTTCCGAGCTCTTTAAGCAAAAAACTTATTCTGGCTTGGATGAGACTTTTTTGGAATAATAGCTTCTTAGTAGTGGCTCCTAGTCGCAAAGTAAGTCAACGTCTTTTAGAACAAGGGTGCCAAGCTCCATTTAAAGTTATCCCCAGCGGCTTACATTTGGACTCTTTTAGAAATGGAAAGTGTGACAAACTTCAAAAAGAATTAAATTTGTCTGATAAACCTTTTCTTTATGTAGGCAGAGTAGCTTATGAAAAGTCTATAGATTTTATTATTAAGGCTTTTTCCGCGCTTAATGATAAGCTTAAAACTGAAGGTCAACTGAGAGAAAAAAGTGCCGAAGCTCTACCTCATTTAGTTATAATAGGAGACGGGCCTGCTAGAGCCAGTTTGGAAAGATTAGTTAATAGCAAAAATCTGTCGTTATTAGTTCATTTTTTAGGTTGGAGAAAAAGGGAAGAACTTAAAGATTATTATGCTTCTTCTTTGGCTTTCGTATTTGCTTCTGAAACTGAAACTCAAGGATTGGTAGTAGCTGAAGCAGAAGCGGCTGGTTTGCCAGTTATAGCCGTAAAAGCCAGTGGAGTAGACGAAGCTTTACCTCCAGAAGAAAATTTAGGCGTCGATAGCGGTAAAGTAGATCAATTTGCTCAATATATGTATGAACTTTGGAAAGATAGAAAAAAGGCTAAAGAAATAGGTTTGGCAGCTTCTCAATTTGTGGAAAGCAATTTTTCTGAAAAGACAGTTTTGGCTACATATCAGAGTATCTACGACTCTTTATCACTACCTAAAACAGGTCATTTTTCTACAGAGTATAGAGCTTAAATTAAGGTGAAAAAAGGAAAACAGCAGGATAAAAACGCCTAAAAAAGAATCCCCTAAAGTTAATTATTTCTGCGAATTTTGGGCATTTTCAAAAGTTTTGCTAAGCTAAACCGGCAAAAACTGCGACTCAGGTTGTCTGTCAGGATTGGAGTGGAGCGAAGTGGCATTAAAGGAAACATTTTTAGAGCGAGCAGGGTTGTTGGGCTGTGTCTTGCCTACAGTGGTAGGGGGAGTTATCTTTGCCGCTTTGGGATGGTGGCTCATGGTTCCTAGCAGCGAGTCGGATTTATTGGAAGGAGCTGCCGGAAGCATTGGCTTTTTGGCCGTGCTTGTTGGTTTTTGCGTTGGTGGCGTATTAGGCTTTGTTATAGCTTTTACTATAGACTACCTTAAAAGTCGCGCCGAAGAGCAGGAAGAGTTTTAGAAAGATATTAACTTATTTTTTTGCTAAAATATAAATACTGAAATTTAGTTGATAAAAGAATATTTTGGGCTCTGTTTTTTTGGAAATGAGCATTTTTTCTTTAGTATTTTTGGAGGTTTTTTTAGATGGATTCCACTGAACATGCGGCCTTTGAGGCAACTACTCTCGGCAGCGACGAGGAATATAAGGTCGAATCTGTGGAGACCAGCGCACCCGAAGCTGAAGTTGTTACCGAAGAGTATGACGAGAATGAAATTCAAGTCTTGAAGGGGTTGGAAGGTGTGCGCTTGCGTCCCGGTATGTATATCGGAGATACAGGTGTTCGCGGTTTACATCATATTGTCTTTGAAGTAGTAGATAATGCTATAGATGAAACTTTAGCTGGAGCTTGCGACCACATAGAAGTAGTTCTTAAACGTGATGGTTCGGTCAGCGTGGCCGATAACGGTCGAGGCATACCTACGGGTATTCACCCTCAAGCAGGCATTCCTACTTTGCAATTGGTCATGACTCAACTTCACGCTGGCGGAAAATTTAATGGCAAAGGCTATAAAGTTTCTGGCGGTTTGCATGGAGTAGGTGTATCAGTTACTAACGCTCTTTCATTGCGTTTGGAAGTAGAAGTTTATCGCGAAGGCAAGCGTTTTGTACAAGATTTCTCTCGCGGTGAGATTGTGGGAGACATGCGCATCTATGAAGGTGAAGAAGGGCGCACTGGCACTAAAGTTACTTTACTTCCCGATCCCGAAATTTTTACCGAAACTACAAGTTTTTCATTTGAAAAGCTTAGTGAAAGATTGCGCGAGCTTTCATTCCTTAATCGCGGCCTGACTATTGATATAAGCGAAGAAGCTACTGGTAAGGCTCATCATTTCCATTATCCTGACGGTATCCGTCAATATGTAAATTACCTCAGCGAAGGTAAAGAGCCTTTGCATACTCCTTTCTATATCGATAGAAGCGTCAAATTCGCTGATGATGAAATTGGCCCAGTCGACGTAGAATTAGTTCTTCAATATAACAAATCTTATAAAGAAGATTTTTATTCTTTTGCCAACAACATCAATACTTACGAAGGTGGCAGCCATGTTACTGGTTTCCGCAATGCTTTGACGCGCATTACTAATAGTGTTGTGCGTAAACGCGGTTGGTTAAAAGACAAAGATGAAAATTTCAGTGGTGAAGATGTACGCGAAGGCTTGTGTGCTATTCTTTCAGTGAAATTGCCCAATCCTCAGTTTGAGAGTCAGACTAAAATTTCTTTACTCAATCCTGAAGTTCGTCAGGCTGTCGATAATATTATGGATGAGTTCTATACCGCTTATCTGGAAGAAAATCCCGATGTAGCTAAAACCATCTTTGAAAAATGCCAATCGGCCAAAAATGCCCGTGATGCTGCCAGACGAGCTCGTGAAAATGTGCGTCGCAAGAGCGTATTAGAAACTTGCTCTTTGCCTGGCAAATTAGCCGATTGCTCCAGTAAAGATCCTTCTGAATGTGAGTTGTTTATTGTAGAGGGAGACTCGGCTGGTGGATCAGCCAAAGAAGGACGCGAGCGTCGTTTCCAAGCTATTTTGCCTTTGCGAGGTAAGATTCTCAACGTCGAAAAAGCCCGTCTGAACAAGATGCTCGACAATGATGTTATTAAGTCTATGATCGCTGCTTTGGGCACAGGCATAGGCGAAGATTTCGCTATCGAAAAGTTGCGCTATCATAAGTTAGTTATCATGACCGATGCTGATGTTGATGGTGCTCACATTCGTACTTTATTATTGACCTTTTTCTATCGTCAGATGCGCGAACTTATTGAGGGAGGCCATATTTATGTAGCCCAACCTCCTTTGTATTTGCTTACTAAAGGCAAGCGTCGTGAGTATGTCTACTCAGACCAAGAATGTGAAGCTATGACTGCTGAAATGGGTGATAAAGTGGAAATCCAGCGTTATAAGGGTCTGGGAGAAATGAATGCTGAGCAACTTTGGGATACAACTATGGATCCGGAGCACAGAGTTATGAAGCAAGTAAAATTGGAAGACGCTGTTGAGGCTGATAGAATATTTTCTGTGTTAATGGGCGATGAGGTAAAACCTCGCCGTGAGTTTATTATTAAGTATGCTCGCGAAGTCAAAAACTTAGATATTTAAGTTTGCAAGCCTCGAAATTCTAAGGAGAACTCATGGAAAATAGAATTGCCGTTACTCCGGCCCCTATTGAAGATGAAATGAAAGAGGCTTATGTCGATTACGCTATGAGCGTAATTGTAGCTAGGGCTCTTCCTGACGCCCGCGACGGTTTTAAGCCTGTACATAGACGTATCCTTTACACTATGTTTGAGGAGCACATTACTCCTGATCGCAAATTCCGTAAATCGGCAGCTACAGTAGGTAACGTAATTGCTCGTTATCATCCTCATGGTGATTCTGCAGTTTATGATGCGATGGTACGTTTGGCTCAGCCTTTCAATATGCGCTATCCTTTAGTATGGCCGCAAGGAAATTTCGGATCGGTTGATGGCGATCCGGCAGCCAGTATGCGCTACACAGAAGCCAAACTTTCTCGCATAGCCATGGAAACTGTGCGCGATTTGGGTAAAGATACAGTAGATTGGCGTCCCAATTTCGATAATTCTACCCAAGAGCCAGAAGTTTTGCCTTTGGTTATTCCCAATTTGCTTATCAATGGTTCTGAAGGTATAGCCGTAGGTATGTCTTGTCGTATTCCTCCTCACAACTTAGGAGAAATTATCGACGGTTGTATTGCCCTTATTAAGGATAAGGATATAAGCACTGATGCTTTGATGGAATATATCAAAGGTCCGGATTTTCCCACTGGTGCTTTAATTGTTGGCAATGCCGGTATCAAAAAAGCTTACGCTTCCGGTAGGGGCAAGATCTTATTGCGCTCAGTTACCCATCGCGAAGAGATAGACGGACGCATCGCTATAGTTGTTGATGAAATTCCTTATATGGTCAATAAAGCTGCTTTGGTAGAAAGAGCGGCTCAGGCTATTAAGGATAAAAAGATTAACGGTGTTTACGATTTACGTGACGAATCGAGTCGCAAAGGATTGCGCATTGTTTTCGAACTTAAGAAGAAGGCCGATCCTGAGCAAACAGAGCGCGATTTATTTACTCATACTAATTTAGAGACAACTTACGGAATTATCATATTAGCCTTAGTAGATAATGCTCCTAAGATTCTCAACTTAAAAGAAGCTCTCAATTGCTTCATCGAACACCGTTTCAATGTAGTTACCAGACGTACCGAATATGACTTAGCTAAAGCCAAAGCTAGGATTCATATAGTTGAAGGTTTGCTAATTGCTTTAGCTGATATTCATGAAATTATTGCGCTTATCAAAGCTTCGTCCTCTGTAGATGAAGCTAAAGCTGGACTAAAAAGTAGATATTCTTTTAGCGATATTCAAGTTCAGGCTATTTTGGATATGCGTTTGCAAAAACTTACTCACCTAGAACATGACAAGCTTGAGGATGAAAAGAATCAGCTTCTCAAGGCTATCGAATTTTTAGAGGGCCTTTTGAGCGATCATGATAAGATGAGTCAAGTTATCGTCAATGAGCTTTTAGACGTTAAAGCTCGTTATCAAGATGAACGGCGTAGTCGCATTGTCAATTTTGACAATACTTTGCTCGAAGAAGAGATAGAGCTTAAAGAGAAAGCTGAGCAAGACGAAAATTTTGCTGCTGAAGATGTTCCTTCCGATAACGATGAAATTGACTATGCAAAAGATGTTGAGAGCGAGAATTAAGGAATAGTTGGTTATGGAAGAAAAACGCCAGAAGATAGTTTCTATGCCTATTGAAGAGGGCATGAAAGAAGCTTATGTAGATTACGCCATGAGCGTTATTATAGCCAGAGCTCTTCCCGATGTGCGCGATGGTTTTAAGCCTGTGCATAGACGCATTATTTATACAATGTTTGAAGAGCGCATAACTCCTGATAAGAAATTTCGCAAGTCGGCTTCTACAGTAGGAAACGTTCTGGCTCGTTATCATCCTCACGGAGATTCTTCCGTGTATGATGCTATGGTGCGTTTGGCTCAGCCTTTCAATATGCGCTATCCCTTGGTAGCTCCGCAGGGAAACTTCGGTTCCATTGATGGAGATTCACCAGCTCATATGCGTTATACCGAGGCCAAGCTGGCTCGCATTTCTATGGAAATGATCCGTGATTTGGGCAAAAATACGGTTGATTGGCGCCCCAACTTTGATAATTCCACTCAAGAACCGGTAGTTTTACCTGCTCTCTTGCCCAATTTAATTATCAATGGTTCAGAGGGCATTGCTGTAGGTATGGCCACAAAAATACCACCGCACAATTTGCGTGAGGTTATTAACGGTATTTTGGCTTATTTGGACGACCCTGAGATTAGCTTAGACGATCTTATGCTCTATATCCCAGGTCCAGATTTTCCTACTGGAGCTGTTATTTGTGGTCAAAACGGTATTCGCGACGCCTATTCCTCAGGACGAGGCAGCATAAAAGTACGCTCAGTAACTTCTTTTGAAGAAGTACGTCCCGGCAAGCAAGCTATCATTGTTACTGAAATTCCTTACCAAGTAAATAAGGCCAGAATGGTCGAGGAAATTGCTGCTAAGGTAAACGACGGAACTTTGACTGGCATTACCGATTTGCGTGACGAGTCTAGTCGCAAAGGTATTCGTATTGTGATAGAACTGGCTGCTAATGCCAATGCCAAAGTTGTGCTCAATCGTTTGCTGACTCATACTCGCTTGCAATCCAATTACAGCGTCATTATGTTGGCTTTGGTCAATGATGTTCCGCGTTTGCTCACTTTGAAAGAAGTTTTGTCTTGTTACGTTGAGCATAGGCGTAGCGTAGTGCGCAGGCGTACTCAATATGAACTCGACAAGGCTTTAGCTCGCGATCATATAGTTCAGGCTATTTTAGAGTCTCTCAACCATATTGACGAAATAATAGAGTTAATTGAAAACTCTTCCGACGTCGACAGAGCCAGAATCAGTTTGATAGAGCGCTATAACTTTAGTGAGATTCAAGCTCAAGCTATTTTGGATATGCGTTTGCAAAAGCTTACCGGTTTGGAATACGAAAAATTCTCTACCGAACATGACAATTTGCTGAAAACTATTGCTTATTGCCAGAGTCTTTTAGCTGATGTACATAAAATTGACGGCGTCATAAAAGATGAATTGCTGCAAATTCAAGCTCGCTACTCTGATGCAAGGAGAACTCGTATTCTTTCTTCTGAAGGTGAAGAAATAGATATTGAAGATTTGATCAGCAATGAACAAATGGTAGTGACTATTTCTGGTAGTGGTTACGCCAAGCGTGTTAGTTTGTCCCAATACAGAACTCAAGGTCGCGGAGGTCGCGGACGTAGTTCCCTCAAGTTGAAAGCTGACGACTCTTTGGAGCAACTTTTCACCTGTAGGGCTCATGATGTATTGCTTTTCTTCACTAATAAAGCTAGAGTCCATCGTTTGAAAGTTTATGAATTGCCTAGCAATAAACGAGCCTCTATGGGCACTGCTTTAGTGAACCTACTGAGCTTAGAGCCAGGAGAAAAAGTTGTAGCTGTAATTCCCTTGGAGTCTTCTCTCACTCAAGGTAGTATCATTACTATTACTAGTTACGGTTACGTAAAGAGGACTTCTTTAAGTCAGTTCTTGCGCGTGCCTTCCAAGGGCAAAAAGGCTCTAATTATAAGAGAAGGTGACGAGCTAGCTACGGCTATATATTCAGCTTCCGGTTGTGAAGAAAATATAGATTCTGAAGAAATTGAAGTTGATAACGATTTAACTTCTGAGCCTGTTCAAGGTTTAGAAGCGGAAGGCGAATTGGCAGAAAGTGACGATCTCGAAGAAGACAGCTCGACTCAAGATGAAGTCGCTCCTGGCCATTCACTCTTTATTGTCACTAAAAATGGGCGTGTTTTACGTTTTTCTGAAGAATCTGTACGTCAACAGGGACGAACTTCTATAGGCGTTAAGAGCATTTCTTTACGCGCTGAAGACAAAATCGCTGCCCTTACTTCAGATACTCACGGAAGTGAGTTGGTAATTATTACCGAAAATGGCTTTGGAAAACGCATCAAGCTTGATGAATTTAATGTCAAAGGTAGGCGCGGCCAAGGCGTGATAGGTATGGCTATCAGTGAAAAGATCGGCCCAGTAGCTGCTGCTCTTATAGTAGAAGCTCAAGATCAGATCATGATTTCCACTTCTCAAGGCGTAGTGGTGCGCATTTCTGTTAAAGGTATAAGCTTGCGCCATCGTATTGCTGGAGGTGTTAAAGTTATCAATGTCGCCGAGGGAGATAAGGTAATTAGAGCTTCCTATGTAGTGACTAAAGATGAAGAGGAAGATAAAATTCCTCTTGAAGATGATCTTGAGGGAGTGACTGCTTTAGGTACAGAAGATTCACAAGAATCGGATCAGGAAGCTGATGGAGCTATTCATGAAGGCGAAGATTATGATGATTTTTATGAGAATTTGCCGGAAGAAAGCTTTGATGAAGCAGAGGACGATTCTGTGAAAGAAGAGTAAAAAGAGCAGCCTCAAGTGCTAACTCTTAGCAATCGTTTTTTATAAGGGCGCTGCTGCAGCGCTCTTATTTTTTAATGGAGCTTACAATTTCGGCAGAGATAATGTATAAAGACAACTCTTTTTCATCGGAAGTTCGTTCGGAAATTACTCATAGTCGTCCCAAAATTTGCTGCCGTCGCTATATTTTGGCTGCTTTTATGGAGGCTGCTCGAACTTATCAGGTTTATGATGGTCCTGTCTTACGTTTCAACTCCTTGGATGTAGCTGGTTTCGCTATTAAAATTTTGCGTAGCTTTGATTTAGAATTTTTGTGGACGCGTTCGGCATCTCCATCGGTTGGGGGAGATGGTCAAGATGGGCCAGCAAATGTCGGGGAAAAATGTCATTACATCATCAAACTTATGGAAGAGCCAAAACTTGGCAAAACTAGACGTTGCCTACAATTTCTTAGGGAAGATTTGCTGAATTTGCCCAATACTGAACGTGATTTGCGTTTTTGGGTTTCGCCCGCCGGTCAAGCCAAAAGCGACTTAGGTGTGGATGACAATGGAAAAAACGAAAGTGTCCCTGTTGGAGGCAAAACTTTAACTTTAAATTTGTGTTGTCGCCGCCATTGGTTGAGTGGATTATTTTTGGCTTTTGGCTCAATAAGCGATCCACACAAAGAGTATTGCTTAGAATTGGCTTTACCGAGCCGTGCCCTGGCTGAAAGAGCTTCTGTTTGCTTGAGGCTCGATGGAGTAAAGCCTTCTTTAAGTAAACGGCGTCGAACTTGGGTAGTAACTTTGAAAAGAGCTTTAGATATAGCTGAAACTCTAAGTATTATGGGGGCAAATTCGGCTAGATTAAACTTTGAGGAAGTTTTGGCTCTGAAAGAAACGCGCAACGATGTTAGAAGGCGAGTGAACGCCGAAAGTGCCAATATGGCTCGTTCTAGTTTAGCTTCTGTGCGCCAAATAGGTTGTTTGCGCTTATTGCAAAGGGAAGGGGTTTTGGTTTCTTTGCCCTCTGATTTGCAAAGTATAGCTTTGGCTAGGCTAGATAATCCGGAAGCTTCTTTGCGCGAATTAGGAGCGATGTTTGAGCCTAACATACCGCGCACAACTTTAAGTCGTAAATTGTCTAAGCTGGAGGCGCTCAGTAAAAAATTGGGTGAGCCTAATTCGGAAGATTTTGAAATAATCTGACTTTGGCTTGGCGACTCCGCTTTAGCAAAGGAAGAGCGAAAAAAAGGCTAGAAAATCGGGACGAAATGACTATTTCTTTAAATAAATGTTTGTCTGAAATTATTAAAGCTGACGGTTCGGATTTGCTTTTAGCTTCCGGATATCCGCCTGCTGTGCGTCTTTACGGTCGTTTAGTGCCTTTAGATATGCCAGCTGTAGAATCTGAAGAAATTGATGGAATTTTGCAAGAAGCGCTTACCGAATTAGAGTACGAGCGCTTTCAAAATGAATGTAGTTTAGATTTTGCTTATGAAGAGGACGTAGAAGGGGTCGGGCCAACGCGTTTTCGTTGCAATACATATATTCAAAGTCGCGGTTTGTCTGTTGTCTTTAGGCTTATTCCTTGGACTCCGCCGACTATTGCCGAGCTAAATTTGCCCGAGCAAATAGCCTCTTTAACTACCAATCGAAATGGCTTAGTTTTAATTACTGGACCAGCTGGCTGTGGTAAAACTAGCACTTTGGCAGCCATGTGTCGTTATATAAATGACAATCGGGCTGTACATATGATTACGATAGAGGATCCTATCGAATATATACATACTAACAACATGGCTATGATAGTACAGCGTCAAGTAGGCGTTCATGTTTATGATTTCCAACGTGCTTTGACAGCGGCATTGCGTGAAGATCCTGATGTTATCGTTATAGGAGAATTACGCGATTTAGAAACTATCCAATTGGCAATAACGGCTGCCGAAACGGGCCACTTAGTGTTAGGAACTATGCCTACTACTTCGGCTACTCATACCATAAGTCGTGTTATAAGCGCCTTTCCCGCTGCTGGACAGTGGCAAGTGCGTACAATGCTGGCCGATAGCTTGAACGCTGTAATTTCGCAACAACTTTTGCCCAGAGCTGATGGCAAAGGATTAGTTCCGGCTGTAGAAATGATGCTTAATACTGAAGCTACAGCCAATATTATTCGCGAAAATAAGTGTCACCAATTAGTGGGTATTATTGAAGCTGCTACCAACAAAGGTATGCGCTTAATGGATAATGAGCTGCTGCGTTTGGTAGAAGAAGGTAAAGTCGATTACCAAGAAGCGCTTAATCATGGCCATGACAAGAAAGAATTGGGCTCACGTTTAGATTTAAGTCGCAATAGGGACATTTTTAAGATATGCTGACTTTAGAAAATTTGTTGCGCCAAGCTGTCGAAAAAGGCGCTTCCGATTTGCACATTCAGGAAAATAGTTGTCCTGCATTGCGCATTCAAGGCAAAATTCACTTTTTAGATATCGATGAACTCGATGACAAAGCGGTAGCCGAGATGATTTTGCCCTTGATGAATGAGGAAGACTACCAAACTTTTTTGACTATGGGGGACGTCGATTTCGCCTATAACTGTCCAGGCTTATCGCGTTTTAGAGTTAATGCTTTCAATCATTACGGTGGGCGCGGAGCCGTTTTTCGCGTAATTCCCAACGAAGTGCCTACTTTGAGCAAGTTGGGGTTGCCCAAAGTTCTCAAAGATATTGCTGAATCTACTAAAGGTCTTGTCTTGGTCACCGGCCCTACTGGTTGTGGAAAGTCTACCACTGTGGCCGCTATGCTCAATCATATCAATTATACTCGTACTGATCACATTATTACTGTCGAAGATCCCATAGAATTTATTCATCCTATTGCTAAATCGTTTTTGGAGCAGCGCGAGTTAGGGCGACACGCTCACAATTTTGCTGACGCTTTGAAAGCTTCTTTGCGTGAATCTCCAGATGTGCTTATGGTAGGCGAGATGCGCGACTTAGATACTATAAATCAAGCTTTGCGTGCCTCTGAAACTGGTCACTTGGTATTGGCTACGTTGCATACTAGCTCTGTAACCCAAACTTTAGCCCGCATAGTAGATATTTTCCCTCCTGAAGAGCAATCTCAAGTGAGATCTTTGCTCTCTGGATCGCTTAAGGCCATTATTTGCCAACAACTTATTCCCAGGTGCAATGGTGGCGGACGGGTAGCCGCTATGGAAATTATGCTAATGAATAGTAGTATGTCAGGCATTATTCGCGAGGGAAAAACTTCGCAAATTCGCAGTTTCTTAATGATGGGACGCTCTGAAGGTATGCAAACTTTGGATTTACATTTGGCTTATTTATTGCACACTAGACAAATTTCTATGAGTGTAGCTGAAGAGTATTGTACTGACATTGAGGTTATTAAATACCACGATCAATTGTTTGAAGACTGAAAATTCGCTTGGTGTAGACAGAGATGGAACAGGAAGGAAAATTCTCTCAGTTGCGCCATGTTTGCCGCTTTTGGCTCTTGGTTTTAGCCGACGTGATCCGTAATTTTATCAGAAATGATTGTACTTTTTTAGCGGCAGGCATAGCCTTTTACGCATTCCTTTCGCTCTTTCCCATGTGTTTGGTTCTGGTCTCTTTTTTTAGTTGGATTTTTTCTATCGATTGGATCCATCAGCAAGTTATCACTGGTTTTTCTCAAATCAGCTCGGTTTCTTTAAAAGAATCGGGTGGTTTGGCTTATACAGTAGGACTAATTCAGCAACTGATGCCTGCTACTAGCGAATGGGTAGAAAAAGAATTATCCGTTCTGGCTGATCATATTGGACGTAATGTAATTATTTCCGTTATTTTAGGCCTGTGGTCTGGTCGCCACATGTTCGTATCTATGGAATATAGCTTAAATCGTGTTTGGAATATAACTGATAGACGCAATTGGTTTTCTAGCAATTTAGTCAGTATGTATCTTATTTTAGTAACAGGCTTAGCTTTTATAGCCCTTTTAACCTTTACTGGCTTAATGACTTTGGTACAAAATATTATTTCAAGTTTTGCTTTACCTTCTTTTATGGGATTTTCTTTAGATCAGGCCTTAATTTGGAATTGGATTGTCTCCTGGATATTTGTACCTTTAGGAGCCAGCGTATTATTTTTGATGATGTATAGACTTTTGCCAGCCGAGTCTTTACCTGTAGGCTATTTAATTCCCGGAGCAGCTTTTTCCGGTATAGCTTGGAAATTGTCTAGTTTGGCCTATCTAGAATATGGTGTTCGTTTTGGTCAAGTATCAGCTTTTTACGGATCTATTTGGTATTTGGTTGGTTTAATGACTTGGCTATATATTATGGCCATCGTTTTTTTGCTGGGAGCTGAAGTGGTATATGCCTACGCCTACCAACAAGAATTGCGCAGTGGCCAGCGTGTTTTGCCGGGATAAATTTCGTTATCCTTTCATCGCTAATCTGATTTCAATCCCGCACCACACATCGTTATTAGACAATCAGATATAGGACCATGCAAACGACAGTATTCTAAGTAGGCTGCATAGTTGGCTGCTGTAGTATGTTCACAATATATGCCCTTAGCAGCTAAAGCATTTCTTGCTGATAATATTTTGTCTTCAGGAGCATGCACAAAGTCAATTTTATATTTTCTACTTATTTCTAAAATTTCGCGCCCTCTTTTGGGCTTACCTATAGCTATGCCTTCTGCCATAGTAGGTTTAGGTGTTATAGAGGCCGGAAGTAAGCAATGACATTGCATGGCTTGAAACAAAGGATCGCAATTCTGGCTTTGCAAAGCGATAATTTGTGGCATTTGATCTATCATGCCGCTGTGTACTAGATGTTCTAGAGCTGATACTATTCCCAGAAATAGAGTGCCATTCCCAACAGGAATAACTAAATAGTGCGGAATTCGCTTAAGTTGTTCGAAAACTTCGTATATATAGGTTTTTGTGCCTTCATAAAATAATGGATTGTAAACGTGATTTGCGTAGTAAATTCCTTCTTTCTCAACTTTTTCTCTGCATACTTCGGCACAATTGTCTCGATTGCCGGGGACAACTGTGCACTTTGCTCCATGGGCTCTAATCATGGAAATTTTTTTGGGAGAAGTGTTTTCGGGAACAAATATCTCACATTCAATATTGGCTCTTGCGCAATAGGCTGCTATAGAGTTTCCGGCATTTCCACTACTATCTTGGACAACTTTGGTAACTCCGATAGATTTACAATGAGAAATTAGTACAACTGCACCTCGATCTTTAAAAGAAAGAGTTGGCATAAAATAATCCATTTTGAGAAGAACATCATTATTTAAACGTACAATTGGCGTCATACCCTCGCCCAATGAAATATTACGCCAACTTTCGTCAGTCAGAGCCATAAACTTACGGTAGCGAAATAGGCTCCATTCTTTTTGATCAATACCATTTAAGGCAAATTTAGGTGGCTGAAAATCAAGTTTCCATAAACCGCCACAGCGGCATTTCGATCTTAATGAATTGATGCTCTCTTTATGTCCGCACTCTGAGCAAATATAACGCATAATCCCTTCACTCTCAGTAAAAAAACGTTTACTTTGCCATTGGTGATATTGACAGGATTGTACTTTATTATTTTATGCCTGACAAGGATTTACAGTTCGCTTAGCAAAATCGGCCGGGTCTTCAGCAATAAGTTTTAAGCGAGGTGGCAAAAAAGCTATGCCAGAAAATACCATTACCGACTACTCGAATAGAAGCAACTGGTTGGCTTATCCCCAAGAAATAATTCATCCTGCCGATACGATTTATCTTTGTCCTACTTGCTATGCCCCAACAGAAGCTAATGCCCCTCTAATTTGTGATATAAACGACTCTTCTTTACGCACTAATGCGAAAAAATATGAGCGTTTGCAAGCTTCCGTTTTTACAAAATCTACTAATGTTTTTATACCGCTGTATCGCCAATGCAATGCTTTTAGTGCCGGTAAGCTTAGTAAGCAAGAAGAACTTAAATTGTACGAAGGCGCTCCCAGAGAAGATATTTTTGCCGCTTTAGATTATTATTTTACCCATGTGAATAACGGTAGGCCTTTCATTTTGGCCGGTCATTCACAAGGTTCTTTAATGGCTCTTTATGTTTTGACTCTCTATTTTGCCAAGCACCAAGATTATTATAAGCGTATGGTTGCAGCTTATGTAATTGGTTTTGGTGTATTCGATGCCATTCTTCAAAGTTGTCCTTTCCTTAAAATGGCTCAAAGTGCTGATGATGTTGGGGTTATTATTTCCTACAATACGGAAGGGCCCGAAAATATAGAGGCAAAGAGTGTGCTTCTCTCCCCAGGAACCAGAGCTATCAATCCTTTGAACTGGCGCACTGATGATACTTATGCTCCCTTAAGCCTCAATAAAGGCTCGTTGCATATGGATAAGGGAGGTCATTGTGAAATAGGCGCTCCTTTGGCTGATGCTCAACTTTGTTTGGAAAGAGGCACCGTTATTTGCCGCAGTTTAGAAAATCCCAAAGCCTATTATTCGCGCCACGTATCTAGTTTTGGGCCGGCTAGTTTCCATTCTTTAGACTATAGCTTTTATTACGTAAATCTTCAGGAAAATATTGCTTTACGCTTGAGCAAATATTTTGAAAAGCATAACCAAAAGTAGCTCTTAATAAATAAAGCCCTGTAAAAAAATACAGGGCTTTTTACTATGTTTAGTAATTGAAAGTTAATTATTCTGAAGCTGTATCGTCGTCTTCGCTGACGTTTTGATCGGAAGTTTTAGTAAATTCGCCAATCAACACGCTAGCATAACTTCCCGAAGGAAGAGTAAATTTAAATACCGGATCGCCCTCAACAGAGGTAATTTCCAAATCTTCAATTTTTAAGCGAGCTTTGCGGCGGCTGCCTTCAGCTTTAAGGGGCTTAAATTCTTCCAATTTGATATCGTAGCGATCTAATATTCTCTGCTCTCTTTCCAGAGCTTCTTCTTTGGCCTTAAACATTTTGCAACCAAAAATAGGGCCTAAAGGTGAGATCTCAAAAGCATCTAATCTAGGTTGCTCGTTCTCTGGCTCTGTTGAATAAAAAATTCCCCCTTGCGGCAGCTTGCCGAAAACATCACCGCAAACAGCCGTAGCGAAGAGTCCATCATTTATGCGCTCATTAAGCCAGACATTGAAAAGCTCGGATTGAAGTGCAGAAATAATTAACCATTTACGCCATTTAGGGCCGAATATTTTGCCACTTTTTAAGCCCTTAAGGCCTATTTCTGCATTGTTACCCTCTCTACCAAAGCGCTGTGGCCCGTAAAAATTAGCAAATCCGTTAGTCATAATGGCTTGGCGAATAGGCTCGGCTAGTTCTGGCCAATTGGGAACGCATTGACGCAAGCGAATAGTAAAACGGTTTCCTTTTAAGTGGCCAGTGCGCAATTTGTTATTGTGTAATCCCAAAATTTTTAGTTGGAAAGTAAGGTTATCAGGTATAACTAAGCGCTCTGCCAGTTTGCATGGTTTAATAACTTCACTGACGCTTAAAGGTGCAAATCCTTCCTTAAGTGGCCAAAGAGCGGCTGGAACGGAAAAACGCTGGGTTGTTACGGCTTGTCTGTCTTTCATGCCAGCATAACCAATATCAGAAGATTTTATATTTAAAGCCGCAGCCAACTCGCCAACTACTGCTTGGGTGGTAATTTGTTTCTTAGTGACTTCGATGAAAATATGTTCGCCTTGATTTATTAGATCGTAAGCCGGAATTTCTTCAACAATGAAGTCTTCGGGATAGGTGCGCATGACGCCGCCTATTCCTGGTAAATTTTTGGTGATATAAGTTATCATTTTAACGTCCAGCCTCCCACGCTTAAAGGTAGGCTCTATTCTTGGAGGCTTCTTGTATTCCTAGATTTTATATTTGTCCGTTAGCTTTTTTATGTTATCCCTTGAAGCGGTCTAATCCCGTAAAAACCCAAAAAAATGGAGGGTTTTGGCTTTTTTTAGCGTAGTTAAATGTCTGCGCTTTGTATAAAAATAGGGCATTTAATAGGTAGCGTGTTGGAGGCGTGTGATGGCTGCAATAGGCACTCAGTCATTGAGTCAATTGGTCAAGGTAAACATAACCCAGAGAGCAGAATTTGATATATATAAAGCTATCACTGCACCGGACAACATTTTTCTTAAAGAAAATTTCAAACCTCTCTCTCCTCAGCTTGAGGCTCTCAAGTCTATGGTTGAAAGTGCTACAAAAGGTGGCACAATTCTTCTATCTGGAACTTTCGGAGTAGGAAAGACATCATTATTAGCCCTTTTTGGTAGGCTCTTAACCGTAAGCGCACCTTCGGAAGAATTTTCGTCCACGCTTTCCTTGCTTGATGATATTTCTTTAGTAAAAAGTTTTAGCGAACTTCGCACAGGCAATCGTCCTTGGCTCGTAGTTGTGCCCATTTTTGATAAAAGCGGTTCTAATTTCGAAGCTTCCGTACGCAAGGCTTTACAGACCTCTTTGTTGGATAAAAAACTTGATGTCACTCTGGAAGCAAATTTGAGTCTGGAAGAGACTTGCCAAAAAGTTTCTGATTATTTGCGTCAAAATGGTTATGAGGGCCTTTTAATTCTTCTTGATGAAGCGGATAGCTTAATTGAAAAAGTATTACAAAAAGACGATTCTGCTTCAATTTTAGAAGATTTTTGCGCTTTTTGTCGTCGCGCCACTTCCTCAGTACTTTGTGTTGCTGCTATTAACAGTGAAGTTAGTCGTCTTTCCCTAGAAGACGAGGAAAAAGCGATAGCCATTTTTTCCAAAGTTCAGCCTGTTTCGATACTTGGACGCACTGGTGAATGGGAGAGCTTTGTCAGCTCTTCTATTATTGAGCATATCGAAGGAGAACTTTGGTATTCACTTTTAAGCTATAAAGATTTTAGCACTGTCACTGAAGGATTGATCCAATCAGGCCTTTATAAAGGGAGCTCCGAAAAGTGGATTACTGAAACGGTAATGCATGGAGCTTATCCTTTACATCCAGCTGTGGCTTTTGCTCTACCTAGAGTGGCTTTGGCTATGGCTGGACCAGGGAGAACCGCTTTCAATTTCTTCTGTGATGCTGCTCCTGGTGGTTTCCTTTATTTTTTGCGCAACTTCGCCATCGTACAACCTAATGGCCGCCTTCATCTTTATCCTTTGGATTCTCTTTTCACTTACTTTGAAAAGACTTTCGCTGCTGATCCTGCCAATTCGGACTACGTAAAAGGTCTCAACAAATCGGTGATAATAGCCGGAGACGTCCCTCAAGCTCGCCGTATTTTGCGTTTGACTTTGCTTATCCAATTGATTGCTCACGATCGGTTCAAGAGTACCGAAGAGAATATTCTTTGGGCTATGCATTTAGGCGAAAAAGAAACTAAGGTCGCTAGCCATAGTTTACAATTGCTTAAAGAGAAAAAGGCACTTGAATTTAACGAAAAAACTGGCGAATATGCTTTGCCTGTTGAGCGCCGCAAGGTCACTTTAGGCGAAGCTTTAGCTCGCATGCGCAATCGTGTGCGCTCCCGATTTGATGTGCGTTCTGTCATCAAGTCAGGTTTAGCGTTTACTAAAATTGAAGCCCAAGACTTTAATGACGAATATTATACAGATCGTTTTGCTGGAGTTAGTGTTGTTTTAGCTTCTGAAATTGGCGATCCGGCCAAGCTTATGGAAGAATTTACTGATAGCTTGGAGCAACTTCGTCCTTACAAAGGCGACGTCAATTTTATCTTGGTAGCAGCTGAAGATAAGGCTGAACTTGAACGTGTGAAAAAGTTGGCCGATAAGGGAGCTTTTAAGCACAAACAACTGATTTTAGCCCTTCTAAAAGATCCTGTTTCTGTATCTAAAGATGCTTTAGATGTTTTGGCTTTAGAGCGTATTTGTGCTGTAGAAATTCCTTTCTGTGATCCTACTTCTGTAGAACATGAAAAAGCTCAAGAGCTTTTAAAAGAGACAAAAGATCGCTTAGAAGCTTCTGTTGCTCACATAGCTAATACAAAGAATTTGCTTCTTTACCATGATGGTGAGGTGTATGTTGATTTTGACTTGGACGCTACATACTCATTGGTAAATAAAATTATCAGCTCTTTGGTAGGACAGCCTCCTATGCTCAGCAATGGAGATTTGCTCAGCTTACACGATGGAGATATGGCTAGGCGTGCCAGGCAAGGTCTGATTTCTTATATCTTGGGCTGCCGTGGCCCTATCGCTTTGCGCTCCAATAATCGCAATTTTCTCAATATTATTCAGTCAGCTTTTGTAGAGACAAACTTGATGGAATCGGAAAATTCCAAAGGAAGCTGGCATTATTTCCATTTAGTTAAAAAAGACCCCGAATCTCAGGTAGCTAAAGGCTATAATTTCTTGTGCTCACAAATTTTAGGCCAGCCTGGAACTACGAGTTGTGTCGACGCCAATAATGTTATAAAAGCTTTAACTAGAGCTCCTTATGGATTTACTCCTTCTCTAGTTGAGTTGCTTCTTGCTTTGGCTTTTTGGCAATATCGCGATTGTTTAGAATTACATAACAATTTAATAGGGTCTAGCCTTACCGATTCTGAAGAAATACCTGAGAAAGTACCAGTAAGTGCCAAAGCTATCTTTGATCTCGTTAGTAATCCAGCTGACTGGGAATTTGCCTTTATAGATTGCACTCCAGAACAATCTGCCTATTTGCAAGGCATTATAGAGCTGTGCTCAGGTAAGCCTGATGAAGACAAGTCTTTGTGGGTAGGCGCTGGCAAAGCTCTACTTACTTATTATCGAAACCTTTCACAATATTCTCGTTCTTCTGAAGCTTCAGGCAATGAAGAAGCTGAGAAACTCCGTTCAGTTTTAGAGAAAGTTAGTGCTGAAAATTCTCCCAGGTATCGTCTTTTCTTAGAAAAACAAATTCCGGCTTTATTCGGATATGAGGAAGAAATTGACTGGAGTAGTGCAACTTCTGAGCTTGTACATAAGCTGAAAGAAAATTTGCACACATTAGAGAGTATTCCTCAGGAGTGTATTACGCAAATTTGTGGCGCTTTACGAGCTGTTTTTGCACCTTATGAAGACGAGGATAATGATTCTTCTTGGGCTGCCTTTGCTTCTGAATGGTATAAAGAAAATAGTGATCTTTTCGCCAGTGATTCCAAGTGGAAATGTGAGCTTGAGGCTTTAAGTTGCCTTGTCGATTGTCACGACGATGAAAAAGCTCTGGCTATAGTTTTAAACTCCTTACATTACTCTCCTATAGAAGAGTGGCACAGCTACAGCGGCTATGAGATAATAGAGCGCTTCCGGGTTATGCGTCAGGATATCGAGTGGGGTAATTATCGTCGCTCTTGCGTATTGCCTTCGGAAAGTGCAGGAGCTTATGGAGTAGCTAAGTCCGTTTTAATGAGCGCTCATTTACAGGATTTAGAGAGTTTCCTGGCTTCCGAATTGGAGTGGGCTGCTTGGCCTGAAAAAATATTAAATGATATAAAAGAAACGGATGATATAGCTGATTACGGCGATTTATCCGAGTGGTCTTACAAGGGTGGCGTATCTGAGAAGATTCGTTTGGCCCTTCTGCAGGAATCGGAACAGCATGAAGCTGAAAGTAAAGAAAGGGCTGTGCCTCTTCTCGAAGATGAAGCTGAAGACGAGTTTGAAGAACCTGTTCAGCCAAATGAAGTTTCAACTGAAGCTGAGGCTAACTCTGAGGGAGAAGCTTCTCAAGTGGAGGAAAGTGCTCAAGGTCAGCCGGAACAGCCCACTGTCGAGGCTGTCACTTCTGTAGCAGAACCTGAAAAAGAGGCTTCTCAAGTGGAGGAAAATGCTCAAGGTCAGCCGGAACAGCCCACTGTCGAGGCTGTCACTTCTGTAGCAAAACCTGAAGAAGAAGCTTCCCAGGTGGAGGAAAGTGCTCAAAGTCAGCCGGAACAACCTGTTGCCGAGGCTGTCACTTCTGTAGCGGAGTCTGATAAGAAAGCCTCTGAAACTGAAGATAAGCAAACTGAGGCCTCGACAAAGGCGGCTGAGGCTGCAAATGAAGAAGAAAGCGGTTGGGCTGAAAAGTTTGATTTAGACGATTCTGCTTTGCAGTGGTTGTAATTTTATTGGCGGGGGGGAGTATATTGTTTAGACTGTGAGAGGTGGTGTGTTAGGGTGGCCAAAATGGATACCCTCGCAGCGCTGGATATAGGTACCAGCAAAGTAGTTTGTGCTGTTGCAGAGTTTTCGCATGATGGAGATCTCGATATCGTTGCCAGAGGGGTCTACCATTGCAGCGGGCTCACTAACGGAGTTTTAACCAATGTTAGTGAAGCTGGAGATGCCATAGATCATGTAATTGCTGAAGTTGAAAAAGCTGGCTATGGCGTAGACAAAGCTATTGTAGGCATTACTGGTGAGTCAGTTACTTCCAGTTATAGCACCGGAGTTGTGGCTATAAGTGGAGACGATCAAGGCATTACTAAGGCCGATATAGACAGAGTAATAAAGAGTACCAACCAGGTCGGCGTTCCTTCTGGAAGTGAAATTGTTACAGTTATTCCGCGCGGTTTTTCTGTTGATAATCAGCGTGGTATAGTCAATCCGGAAGCGCTCATAGGCCATAGGCTGGAGGCTGAGGCTTACGCTTGTGCAGCTTCTTCTTCCTATTTACGTAATTTACGTGGCCTTTTGGAGGGGTCTGGTATAGGCGTTTATGACAAGGGCTTTATCCCATCTTCTATAGCGTCGTCTTGGGCTGTTTTAACTGAAGACGAAAAAGCTTTGGGCGTAATGATGGTAGACATGGGACTGGGAACTTTGGACTTGGCTATTTATGTCAATCATGAAATAGCTTATTCTAGCGTTCTTGGTAGGGGAGGAAGTTACTTAGCTTTGGATGTGGCCCAGTTTTTCAACATACCAAGATCTGAAGCTGAAAGAGTTATTTTAGAAGAAGGCAGCGCTTCGGCTGAGTTCCTTACCGATGGAAGTGGTGACAAAGCGATCGTAGCTCAATCTGTTTCCAACGATATACAAGTGACTTTTACTAGGCGGGATTTAGCTAATGTGCTGGAGGCCCAACTTGATGAGCAACTAGGCTGGATGAAAGAACAAATGGAGCAAGCTTCTACTAATTTGAGGCTTAACGTTTCTGGAGTTGTTCTTACTGGCGGCACTTCTTTGTTAATGGGATTGGCTCAGAAAGCTCGCAAAGTACTAGGTGTACCAGTACGCGTGGCTGCTCCTTGCTATCCTTCTCGTTTGCCGCAAAATTTGGCCTCTCCCATATATTCTACTGTGGTAGGATTGCTTTTATATGGAGTTGCCAATCTGCCTGTTCAGGAGCGCAAAAGTAAAGTCAAGAGCAAGCAGAATGTTTTCCAGTATATAGCTGATTGGCTTAATAAGGTGTTTTAGAAGTGTTTTGTCCGTTTTGCGAAAACCAAGATACAAAGGTTGTCGATTCCAGACTATCTGACGATGGAGCTGCTGTGCGCCGTCGTCGTGAATGCGTAGTTTGTAAGAGGCGTTTTACGACTTATGAGCGCTGCGAAGGTTTGCCTTTGATTGTTATTAAGCAAGACGGACGCAAAGTAAATTTTGACAGACAGAAGCTGCTGCGCGGTGTTCTGATTGCTTGTAAAAAGCGTCCAATACCTTACGAGCGTCTAGAAGCCCTCTCGTGTCATGTTGAACAGGAGTTGAGAGGCAGAGGCTTTAAAGAAGTACCATCTAAGGTTGTTGGCGAATATGTGATGGACGCTTTGCGTGAATTGGATGACGTGGCCTACATGCGCTACGCTTCCATATGTAAGAATTTTAAAGATATCAGCAGCTTTTCGGCCGAAATCAGGGCTCTGGAAAAGCGAGAAAATAGTTCTCTATAAGGAGATAAGGCAACATGAGCAAATCCTCTCTGAGTGAGATGATAGCGGATGCTGTAAAGGCTATTCGCAAGTATACGGACATTGTTCCGGAAGTCGCTATGGTTTTGGGCTCCGGTTTAGGCAGTCTGGCCGATCAAGTAGAAAATCCTGTCGAAGTACCTTACAAGGACATCCCTGGATTCTCCGTTTCTACAGTTCACGGCCATGTTGGCTCTATGGTATTGGGCACCTTGGAAGGCCGTCCAGTTGCTATATTAAAAGGTCGTGTTCACTATTATGAAGGCCACAAGATGGAGAATATTATTTTCCCCGTCCGCGTTTTGCATGGCTTGGGCGCCGAGACTTTGGTGGTAACCAATGCTGCTGGCGGTATTCGCGACGACCTTAAAGTTGGCGATCTTATGTTGATTACCGATCATATCAACTTTATGGGCGTCAATCCCTTAGTCGGTCCCAATGATGAGAAGATTGGTCCTCGCTTCCCGCCTATGTCCAGAGCTTATACTCCCGAACTCCAGGTGTTGGCTCGCAAAGTTGCTGAAGATGTAGGCTTTAAACTGGCTGAAGGCGTTTATGTTGCCATGTCTGGTCCTTCTTACGAGACTCCTGCCGAAATTCGTATGCTCAAAGGCTTTGGTGCCGATGTCGTAGGTATGTCTACAGTGCCCGAAACTATTGCTGCTGTCCATTGTGGAATGAAAGTAGTCGGTATTTCTTGCGTGACTAACGTGTTGCATCACGGACCTTCCAACGACACTCACGAAGACGTTCTCAGAGCTGCGGCTGAAGCCAAGCCTCGTTTCATCAATTTAGTTCGCGGTATTGTAAGGGAGTTGAACAAATAATGAATCCTTATCAGTTTATTCTTAAAAAGCGCAATGGCGGTGAGCATACTCCCGAAGAGATTCGCGAGTTTATTTTGAACTATGCCAAGGGTATAGAAGTAGAGCCTTATCAAATGTCTGCTTGGTTCATGTCCGTTTGGTTTAATGGCATGACCGTTCCCGAGCTTTCCGCCCTTACCCAAGCTATGATCGATTCTGGCGATGTCGTCGATCTTTCTAGCTTGCCCGGCGTAAAAGTAGACAAACATTCTACTGGTGGTGTAGGTGATACCACCACTCTCATTTTAGCTCCTTTGGCCGCTGCTGCTGGTGCTACTGTAGCTAAGATGTCCGGTCGTGGTTTGGGGCATACCGGCGGAACTCTCGACAAGCTCGAATCCGTTCCTGGTTTGCGCACCAATCTTACTTCTCAAGAGTTCCTCGATCAAGTTCGTCGTATTGGCGTAGCCGTTATCAGCCAGACTGGTAACTTAGTGCCTGCTGACGGTAAAATGTATGCTTTACGTGATGTAACCGCCACTGTAGACTCCATTCCTTTGATTGCCTCTTCAGTAATGAGTAAAAAGATCGCTTGTGGCGCTGAATGTATCCTTTTGGACGTTAAGTATGGCCGTGGCGCTTTCATGACCAACCTCAAAGATGCTCGTGAGTTGGCCCGTCGTATGGTCGATTTAGGTACTCATATCGGTCGTAAAGTTAGAGCCGTTATTTCCGACATGGATCAGCCTTTAGGTACCTTGATTGGTAACGCTCTGGAAGTTCGTGAAGCTATCGAAATTTTGCGCAACGAGCGCCCTGGTTCTGCTTTGGAGACCGTCTCTGTTGAGTTGGCTTCTCATCTCTTGCAAATGGCTGGCATTTGCCCCGACTTAGACTCTTCTCGTAAGAAGATTCGCGAGCTTTTGGTCAGCGGTGCTGGCTTGCGCAAATTGGGTGAAATGTTCTCTGCTCAGGGTGGTAATGGTGAAGTTGTTAATGACTTGTCCTTGCTTCCTCAGGCTTCCATCATTGAACCCGTTTTAGCTCCTCGTTCTGGCTATGTCACTTCTATTCACGCCCAGAAGATCGGCTTCGCTGCTACCGCTTTGGGCGCTGGCCGCTTGAGAAAAGAAGATTCTATCGATCCTGCTGTCGGTATCGAGATGACTCACCGTGTAGGTTCCAAGATCGAAAAAGGTCAGCCTTTGGCCGTGTTGCATGCCAACAAGCCTGAGACTATTAAAGAAGCCAAGCGCTTCATTCTCGAGTCTATTGTTATTGGTGACGAGGAAGTTGCTCCTCGCGCCCTTATTGAAGAAGTTGTCGAATAATTAGCTAGTTGGCTAGCTAATTGGCCACTCGATAAAAAGATAGACGGCGCTCAGAATCCTATAAGGCCTCTGAGTGCCGCTTACAATAAGGATCTCTGTTTCAGTTTGTCTTTGGCTGTTTTTTTATGTTTGGGTTTTTATTTTTGCCCTGTAGGGGCGGACGGCTAGACATTTTCTTGGCACAGAGAAATATGGCAAAACTTTCCTTTCAGAGCTTTTATTAGGGGGCTTTTTGCCCATTTGTTAAGAATAGACTAGGGGCAGACTGCTCCATTTTTATAGGTGCGGTTCGGCTAAAATTTCAGCCTGTTGGCTGTGGTCCGGCCGTATATTTTTAAAAAGTTTTTTGTGCTTGGCCATAGTTGCTTTCTGAAAACACAGCTTTATCTTATTTTTTATATTTCGCGGGCCATTTTGTAAGAGAATTGTCCCTTTTTGACGGTTTGTTTAGTAGCGTTTCTCGCCGTAGAGCTTGCCTACTGACGGTTGTGTGCTCCGGCTTGAGTTTGGGACAAAGCGGCGCTTCCCCAAGAGCAGGAAGTCTGCGAAGATGGTTTTCAGAACTTAAAGTGGCCAGAAAGTTCGCTTTGGAGGTTTAAAAAACAATATATGATGCTTCGCAATATTCAAGGGGCTAAGGATGTTCTGGCTTCGGAGGTTTCTCCGTGGCATTTTGTGGAGAATGTTGCTATAGAGTTAGCTGAAATTTATGGATACCAGGAAGTTCGTACTCCGGTATTTGAAAGTGCCGATCTCTTTGCCAAAGGCATGGGCAGCACATCAAGTTTTGTAGAAAATGATATTTGGACAGTAACTGATAAGCAAAATCATCGCTTTGCCATGCGCGCCAATATGCTTGTGCCCATGATTAGAGCTATAAATGATGAAAATTTGCCCATTTCCAGAAACGGTGAGCCAGCCAAACTTTATTACCTAGCTCCTGTATTTGCTGCTCCTAAAGGGCGTGATCAATCAGCTATACAGAGCCATCGTTTTGGGGTAGGAGCTGTAGGTTCCATTTTACCAAGTCTCGATGTCGAAGCTCTGATGATCGCCTATGATTTCTTTAATGCTTTAGGATTGAGTGACTTAAAAGTACAATTAAACTCTTTAGGATGCAAAAAATGCCGTGCTGAATATCAGCAAGGTCTCTTTGATTATTTTTCTCGCCGCAGTGGTGAACTTTGCCCTAAATGCCATCATCGTTACCGCACTCATCCTCTTTGGACTATGGGCTGTGAAGAAAAATGCTGCCGCGAGTTATCTCAGGTTGCTCCTTCTATTTTTGGGTATCTTTGCCCTGAATGTCGCGAACATTTTGAAGCTGTACGTGCTTATTTAGACGAGCTTAAAGTTTCTTATCGCTTGTCTCCTCTCTTGGTACCCGATGTAGAATGTTATAATCGCACAGTTTTCCAGATTAGTTGCGGGCGTAACGTGCTCAGTTTTGGTGGCCGTTGTGATGAGCTCTCCCGCCTCTTAGGAGGTCGTGATATTCCGGCAGTCGATTGCGCTGTCGATTTGGATATGACTTTGAGAGCTGTGCGGGAAGCCAACTTAGTTCCCAATATTGAAAAGCAATCTGATGTATGTTTAGCTGGTAGTAGTCAAGCAGCTGTGTCTTTGCTTTTGCCTGTACTGTATGCCTTACGTAGAGCTGGTATCTACGCCGAGTTGGCTTATCCTAATTCTGGAGAAGGCAATGCTTGGGAGGCAGCTAGCCATTCCGATGCTCAATTTGTCATTTATTTAGATGACTCTTCCTTGCGTCAGCGTGTAGTTCGTTTCCGTGAACTTACCAATTCTTTCCGTGATTCTCGTTTAGATGAGGCAGTACGTCGCATTGGACGTTACTTCGGAATAGATGGTCTGGCTGATGAATTGCGCCCTGTTGAGGTTCGCAAATTCTCTATTTCACGTCGTCAACCGGCCAGCATGCGCCAAACTTACGAAATTTTTGAGCCTACTCACCAGCCGGAAAAGCAGTCTTCTAGAGAAAATAAGGAAAGGACTGAAGAGAGTAGCAAACGTTCTAGCAATGAGAGCAGCCGTCGCAACCGTCGTCAGGAAGAGAGTGCTTCTGCTGAAAATAGCAAAATTGCTGAAAAACGCATTACTGCTGTGTCCACACCTGAAAAGAAAGAGCAACTTGCAACCGCTACTGCTAGAGATAATATGCGCAATGTCATGACTGACATGCAAGCTTATTATCAAAATATGACTCCGCAAGAACGTGCCGAATTTGAGATGACTCCTTTACGCGGCAGCTCTGCTCATCACAGCATACGTTCTCGTCGCACTCGCAATAAGTCTGCAGTTGTTTGCGAAGAAGAAGCTCCTTCTACATCAGCACAAGAGAAGGTTTGCGCTCAAATTAGAGCTATCACTTCAGCTGTAGAAGATGTTTTGGGTGAGCCAGAGTCTGTGAACTCTCCTGAGACAACTCATGATTTCGCCAAGGAAGTTGAAGCCAAAGTAAAGTCCGAAACTTCTCCGACACGCCGTCGCCGCCGTGCTCGTCGTACAGAGGTTGCTGTTGAGTCTGCAGAAAAGACAGAAAATGTTGAACGGAGTCTACCTACTGTCGAGAATAGAGCTGAAAATATTGTCTCCGACGCTTTGGATAATTCCGTAGCAGAAGAAATTGTTTCCAAACCTGAACCTATGCTTAAGCCTGAGGGTGAGACTGCGGCCGAAACTGAGACAGTTCAGAAAAACGAAACTGTTGCTCCTGAGGCCTCTCCTACTGAAGTTGACGCTATTGCTGAAATTTCAGCTTCAGCTAATGGTATGAGCGAAGAGCAAATAGAACAAGCTTTGGCTCTTCCCAAGGTAGAGGGACAGTCTTTTGTAGAAGTTGATGAGCCAGTGGTAAGCTCTATTTATCGTCGTCGCTTCAACAACGGTAGTCATGCTTCCGATTTGGAAGAAGCTGATATAGAAGCCGCTCGTCGCAGCTATGATCGGGCTTTTAGCTCTCCGAGAAATCGTCGTGACGATTATAGTCCGCGTAAGTCTCGTCGCCGTGAAGTCAGTAAGAATACACAAGCTAAAGAAGAAGTTTCTGCTGCTGAAAAGTTTGAGTCAGTTCCTTCTCCTTCTTCTAGCAAAGTGGTTGAAGAAAATGTTAAACCTGCTTCTCGCCGTCGTTCTAGGAGTGCTGCTAAAAGCATGGCCGCTACCAACTACGATTATCGTTTGAGCAGTGCTTATGATTCTTCTGCTTACAATGAGCATGTCAGAAGCGACTATATGAGCCATTATGATGATGCCGATACTTATGATGATTATGTTAGGTATTATGGCCAAGCTCCTGAGCTTGAAGATGAAAAATTTGAGTATCCTGCCTATGGTTCTTATAACGAAAGCAACTATGTCGAATTAGGTACTTACGATCAGCCTGCTTCTGGAGACTATATTGCCGACGATCTCTATGAAAATAGCGGTTATGGTACGTCGAGTGATGGATCTTCCAGAGGGTACAGCCGTCGTACTTCTTCCGGAAGTCGCTCTCGCCGCCGTACTTCTAGCTCTTCGACTGATTCTTACAGAGGAAACGATAATGTCGGTGTTGCTCGTTCCGGGCGCCGCTCTGGTAGCCGTTCTTCAGGAGTTGTGCGTCGCTCTCGTCGCAACGTCCGTTAGATAAGCATGAAGTCTACACAAAATAACTAGATAATATATACCCTCCTTACTTAATGAAATGGTTAGGAGGGTATTTTTTTTAATTCTTATCCATGGAAGCTAGCCAGCGACAAGTGGCGGCTCGTCCATGCTCTTTTTCGTAGAGCAAAATTTTATTGAGCATGTTTCCCAATAACACTAAACCAAAGCCGCTAATTTTCTTAGCTTCTGCTTCTTGTTGGTTGTCTAATAGAAAATGATATTCTACCCAACGGGCCATGCCTTCTTTATAGCCTCTAAAGTTACGCAACATTTCGTGTTCAGCTTGAAAAGCGTGAGTTAGCTCATGGCAAAGCACTGATTTAAATTTAGTGCGTTCTAGTCCAGGAACAATAGTTACCATGTGGGCTGAGTTTTCTCCCATTTGCTCACAACAATAATTACCGATGTGAGTGAATCCGGAAGTTAGGCGCAATTTCCAATCCCAGGTTTGGGGTTGGCCGAGTTTTATAACTATTGGATTAGTTAAATTTATAGAAAACGCTTTTTTTAAATAAACGCGCACCTCTTGCAAAGCAATTTTAGCTTGCACTTCATTATCGATAATTTCTGCTTTTTCAAATTCAGAAGTAGTAATTTTAAAATCACTCTGACCGGTGAGCAAAAATTCTATATATCTTCCTAGGCAATTGAGAAATTTAATGAACATTTTTTTCTTAAACAGATTTTAGCAAGCTTTTTCCTTCGCTCAAGGTCTTGACAAGACAAACAGGAAGGCTGAATTAAAAAGACAATAAGCGAAGGCTGTATGGATTTTTGCGTTTATGAAGCGAAAATTTGAAGTTTCGGTGACGAAATTATTAGAGATAAGGGCTGGGAAATTGTAGTCATGAATTTTAGGAGTATTGCTATATCTTTAACTTTGGGAATAGGCCTAATGGCGTCAGCCTTGCCCAGTTTAGCTGAAGTGCCAACTTCGTGCTCTGACTGCCGTTTGCGCACATGTCAAGCTGACAAACAACAAAACACTGAGGAACTAGTACAGGAGGCGGCTGATTTTCTAAACAAAAAAATCAATTTCAAACCCGAAATTATGATCATTTTAGGTTCTGGTCTGGGCTCTTTAGCTGATATGGTTGAGAATAAAACTGAGATTTCTTACCGCGATATTCCTGGATTCGCAGTTTCTACCGTTGAAGGTCATGTTGGCTCTTTAGTTTTTGGCCGTTTAGAAGGTAAAAATGTGGTAATGATGCGCGGTCGAGTTCATTGCTATGAAGGCTATAAAATTAACCAAGTAGCCTTTCCAGTCTTGGTAGCTAAAGCTCTGGGAGCCAAAACTTTGATAGTAAGTAATTCTTCTGGCGCTGTAAGCCAGGGCCATTACTTGGGTGAGCTTATTCTTTTGAAAGATCATATAAATTTTTTAGGCTCTAATCCCATGGTTGGCCCTAATAGTGAAAAATTGGGGCCGCGCTTTTTTGATATGAACTCTGCTTATACCCCGAGTTTGCGTCAGCTTACTTTAAAAGAAGCCAGTAAGTTAAAAATAAATTTGAAAGAAGGGGTCTATGTCTCTATGTTAGGCCCTTCTTACGAAACACCGGCTGAACGTAAAATGCTCCGTTTAATGGGAGCTGATGTGGTTGGTATGTCCACCGTACCGGAGGTGATTGCTGCCGTTTATAGCGGTATGCAAGTACTAGGTTTTTCTTGTGTAACTGATGTCCCTGCTGATATTCCCGCTCTAGAAGGCGAAAAGTCTGCGCCTAAGGCCATCACCAATCATGAAGACGTTTTGAAGGCTGCTGAAAATGCCCAAGCAGATTTAGGCAAACTTATTCGTGCCGTACTTAAAAATATGGACAAAATTAAAGATTAAGGCCGGTTATATAGAATGTTATTAAATTGCTTACCTGAGCGCAGCCGTTTCTGTCTGTTATTTTCTCTGTCAGTAGTTCTCTTGTTTATTTTGGTTAATGTCCAGCCGACTTCAGCCCAAAACGCCGACGAAGATCCTAACCCGGCTCCTACTGCAGCTGTAGACTTAAAAAAGAGCAGAATAAGTTTTGTGTCAAAAGTTGGCTTGCCCAGCGGCTTGACTAACGAAGAGGCTAGAAAACAAGCTTACGAAATTGCCGAATTGGAAGGACTATATCAAATAGCCAAAAGCTCTTTAAGTTTTAAAGACAGAGAAAAGGATGATATTAACTGGGATGCGCGTTCGGGTGGATGTCAGTATCTCAACTGGTTAGCTAGAGCTAAATTTAATCGTCAGTCTTCTGAAGACGGCAATGTCAGTGTCAAAATTACTGATGAATCGTGGCTTAGCTACAGATCGCAAGCTTACAAAACAAAGCGCTTGCTTTACAGAAAAGATATAGATGGCGATGGGGAAGAGGAGCGCATCTATTTAAATGGCAATTCCGGTTTGGAAATTAAACGTGGTCAGCGTTTAATAGGAGCGCTGTATCCTTTAAGTTCTTTCCAAGCCTTCAGTATCGATGAACAGACTGCTGCGGCTTTAGATTTACCTTCGCCTAACTTTATTTGTTACAACTCGATAAGTTCCGTAAAGAATGCCACTCTCAAAGGTGATATTCTCTCTTTGGAAGTTGCTTTGGATATGCGTGAATCGGTCTATGGTTTAGCCGGTTTTCGCCGCTTAATCAATAAAACATACGATTTGCAAATTGCCAAAGATGATCGCTCTCCTTTTGTTAATATTGTTGAGCCTATAGGAAATAAAATATCTAGTCTTAAGCAAGTTCCTTTGCGTGGTACTATTGATGCTCCGGCTGGTATCCTCAGTGCATCTTTAACTATTAACGGAGAAAAGCTCTGGAATACTCCTTTAGGTTTGCAAATTGCCGATTTAGAAATAGATCTCTGTGTGGATCTTAAGCCAGGAACTAACAAGATTGAGATAGATGTTGCCGATTTGGAAGGGCGCAAGCTTAAAAAAGCCTTTGAGTTATACGCTGTTGCTTCCGGCCAAGGAACGAAAACTAGAACTTTAATTGTCGGTCCCAATTACAATTTAAGTGACGTTTCTAACAGTCAGAAATCTATGCAAGTGCGCCAAGCTTTTATAGAGCGCGGCTTTAGCGTTAAAACTTTACCCGGAGCAGAGGCTAAAGCCGAAAATATTAAGAAGTCTCTGGAAAATATAAGAGCTTCTTGTAATTCTTCCGATTTAGTAGTGCTTTATTTAATCGGCAATTTTAGCTTCGATGGTAAAAAGTTGGCTTTTGTCAGCAGTGACGAAAAAGAAAACTTTAGTATAACTTCCGACTATTTACGTCAATATCGCCAATCTTTGCCTGGTGCTCGTTTTATGATTATCTGGGATGTACAATCTTCGCAAATGAAGAATTTGCCCAGCCAATTAGATAAAAACAATGTTTTGATTGCCAGCCAATTAGATAGCAGCTCTTGCACTGCTTTAATTTATGGCATGGCTGATTCAAGTAAAGGCAATTCGAATAGCAGTTTGACAGACTTGTTTTTAGATAGTCTTAATCAAGCAGAAAACGATCTTTTCCAGGCTGTAAGGTTGACTTATCCTTTACTGTGTTCGCAAGAACTTAATAAAGCTAAGAGTGAAAAGAAAGCGATTTCTTTGCCGATATTTGTGTCGTTCTAGTTCGCTTGCCAAAAGCTATTTATAAAAAAGCAGAGCTTATCTTGTGATAAGTTCTGCTTTTTTTTGAAGTTGGATGCTCTTTGCTTTAATTTTAAACTAGGGCAAGAATGACTCGGCTCCTAAAGAAGCTTGCAAAATAAGTTTTACTATTTGTTGGGCGGCGGCTAAGCCAAAAGCTCCTGTTACAAAGCTAGAAGTACCGCAAGGTGGAGCATGTCTACCTTGTCCGGAAATGAAATTTTCCACATCTTCGTAAATGTCGTCATCTTCATGTTCAGCTATAGAAGCAGAGGCATTTTTGACTACTTCTTCTTCGCTGCAAATTTTATCCAGAAGAGAACTCCAATCAGTTTCAAATGGCTTTATGGGATCTTCTTCAGAATAGACAGCCGGTATATGAAATGACTTATTAGAGGGGAAGGCATAGTCGCGACGCAATTTTTTGCGAATGCGCAAAGCCATAGGATCTACCTTAGTGTTGCTCAAATCGCAAACTCTAATGCGCGTAGGATCCATTTTGCCACCGGCGCCGGTAGAAGTTACGATGGCAATTTTATGCTCGCGAGCATAGTTTAGCAAATGGCATTTGTAAGTAATATTATCTATGCAATCTAAAACTAAGTCTGGCTCTATTTGCCAAAACTTTTCCGCTGTTGCCGGAGAATAGACCAGTTTCAAAGCTTCTATTTGGGCCCAAGGATTTATTTGACGCAAGCGAGCAGCCATAACTTCGGCTTTACTTTGGCCTATAGTGCTATGCAAGCAAGGAAGCTGACGGTTGATATTGCTGGGATTGACAGTATCGAAATCTACTAAAGTAAGTTTGCCTACCGCACTGCGAGCTAAAGCTTCGCTGGCCCAAGAGCCGACGCCGCCAATACCAACAATGGCTACATGGACATTTTCCAGCTTATGAAAGCCTTCCAAGCCTACTAAACGAATGAGACGTTCGAAAAAACAAACTTTTTGGGGATCTAGTTTTTGTGCCATATTAATTTTCGTTTTGAGTTTGCTCTTCTAAAGTTAAGGGACGTCGTCCTAAGTAAAAGCGGGGAATATGCATTGGTAAATTAGTTAAAACTTCATAGCATATGGTGCCGCGCTTTTGAGCTACTTCGTCGGCGGAAATATAATCATTACCTTGTTTGCCGATAATGACAGCTTCATCATCAGGACGTACGCCAGGAATATCGGTAACATCAACCATGCATAAATTCATACATACACGCCCGATAATAGGAGCGCGATATCCGCGAATTAGAACTTCACCTTTATTGCTCAAGGAACGGCTCAAGCCGTCAGCGTAGCCTATTGGCAAAATGGCAATATCGGTAGTGCGGTGACAAGTAAAAGTGCAACCGTAACCTATACAAGTACCGGCTTGGGCAGTTTTTACTTGGGCAACTACTGCTTTATAAGTGAGAGCTGGTTGCAAGAAGCCAATCGCGTGATTGTCTCTATATTGATCAGAACCGAATTTATCTAAATGTTTGTCGCCGTTGACTTGATCTCCGGCCAGTTTGTAAAGATCTTTTCCTTGTCCGGCCATTACTAAAGCTGTTTCTTGCGAAGGCCACAAACCGTAAATAGCTATACCGGGACGCACCAATTCCAAACAAGTTTTGGGTAAAAGCAAAGTACCGGCTGAAGCAGCTATATGATGGTAAGGAATATTTATGCCCAGATCTTCAAGCTTTTTAATGCAATCGGTAAATTTAGCAAATTGAGTTTGGGTGTAGCTT
>ERZ808258.123-NODE-123-length-40764-cov-4.236704_pt1 | contig 40764 bp, 68 predicted proteins | sample MGYA00521280_ERZ808258 | MGnify/ENA primary metagenome ERZ808258 (study PRJEB31516, sample SAMN03275585) | gut metagenome | biome: mammalia-associated habitat; material: feces | host: Papio cynocephalus | place: Kenya | collected 2012-07-19 ...
TAGGCTCAAGCGGCAACTACGCACGGATAGGCTCAAGCGGCAACGGCGCACAGATAATCAGTTCGGGCGAAAACTCAGTAATCTGTTGCGCCGGAAGCAACTCAATTGTTAAGGCTAAAATTGGAAGTTGGATAACACTTTCAGAATGGTCTTTCGACGAGGAAAAGAATATACCTGTATGTGTAAAGACGGAATATGTCGACGGCGAAAGAATTAAAGCTGATGTATTCTACAAGTTAATTGATGGAAAATTCACGGAGGTTAAATAATGATACACAAGTATAAATGGAAAACTCACGAAGAATGGTTAGAACTCCGCAAAGCATATATATCGGCGGCTCGGAAGCAGGGATATTACAAGACGACAGTTTCTCTGTGATAGACCTGGAACTGAAAGCGGATAAGGATACCGACAAAAAGGGATATGTAATTATCACGATTGAACAGAAAGGACACTAAATGGAATGAAAGGACAAATTGATTTATTCGACGAGATTTTTGTCGATAACTTCGCCGGGGGCGGCGGAGCTTCAACAGGGATTGAACTTGCGACAGGCCGTCCGGTTAATATCGCAATCAACCACGACCCCGACGCTATTGCGATGCACAAAGCAAATCATCCTTACACAGAGCATTACAGGGCTTCTGTATGGGATATTGACCCCGAAGAAGTCTGTTGTGGCAGAAAAGTCGGATTGGCTTGGTTCAGTCCCGACTGCAAACATTTTTCAAAGGCAAAGGGCGGAAAACCTGTTGACAAGAAAATAAGAGGGCTTGCTTGGATAGTCCTGCGTTGGGCGGCAAGAGTAAGACCGAGAGTGATAATGCTCGAAAATGTCGAGGAGTTTCAGACTTGGGGACCTGTGCGCAAAGGAAAACCCGTGAAAAGCAAAGTCGGACAAACATTTAATCGATTCATCAAGCAGTTGAAGGAGCTTGATTACGATGTCGAGTACAGAGAACTCAAAGCCTGCGATTACGGAGCGCCGACAATCCGTAAAAGATTTTTCCTTATCGCCCGATGCGACGGCGAGCCGATTATATGGCCCGAACCCACGCACGCACCGGCGGACAGTCTCGATGTCATTTCTGGGAAAAAGCAGGCATATAAGACAGCGGCAGAATGTATTGATTTTACGTTACCTTACCCGTCTATATTTGAGAGAGCAAAACCCTTAGTTCCGAACACTCAGCGCAGGATAGCAAGAGGACTCGATAAATTTGTTATCCGGGAAGCAAAGCCGTATTTGGTACATATCGGTAACGGAGAGCGAAGCGGTCAGCTTCCTCGCATATATGACATTGACAAGCCACTCAATACTGTTGTCAGTTCGTGCAAGCAGTATTTTACAGTTCCTTCACTTATCCAGTACCATTCGGAAACGGCAAAAAGCGAAGTCAGAGGGCAGAAGGTTGACCGCCCGATTATGACGGTTGACAGTTCGGGAAGATACGGAGTTCAAATGCCGTTTCTTACAAAGTTTCAGCAGAACTCATTGGGACAAAAATGCGCAAAGCCTCTTGATACAGTAATGGCAGGAGCGACAAGGTTTGGAATGGTATCTCCTTTCCTTACAAAATTTTATGGCGGCATTGTCGGAACGAGCGTCGACAACCCACTTCCAACTGTTACGGCGATAGACCATAACGCTTTATCAGCACCGTTTTTAACGCAATATTACAGTGGAGCGGACCACGCTAACACGGTTACAAATCCATTGCAAACGGTTACGGTTAAGCCGAGACATTTTCTCAACGACTGCTTTTTAACAGTATTGAGAAATCATATGGACTCCAAAAGTATCAACGAACCGCTTAATACCATTACGGCCGGAGCGGAGCATTTTGGTTTTGTAAAAGTGTATGTCTGGCAGTATTCCAAAGGCGTGTGGCTCGGACACTGGAAAGAAATTCGAGCAATGTTAAACGAATACACGGATTGGGAACTGAAGGACGACGAAATTATCGTGTTCGATATTGCAGGAACAAAATATTTCATTTACGACATCGGAATGCGAATGTTACAGCCGAGAGAATTATATGCCGCACAGGGATTTCCGAAAGATTACATTATTGAAAGGGATTACCGAGGTATCACATATCCGAAATCGAAGCAGGTTGCACGGTGCGGAAATGCTGTTCCACCGCCTTTTGCAACAGCTCTTGTAAGGGCAAACTTACCCGAATATTGCGGTAAATCAAATATCAATACTATGGCTGATTTAGTCGAAAGGATGGCAATATGAAAGTTAAACTTAAAGCTAAGCTTATTTCGGGTACAGGCAATCCTGTCATTTGTGTCAATGATGTTGAATTCGTAGTTTTTGACGATGAGAAAATTTGTATTGTAGTCAAAGGCGAGGAGCATAATTTGAGTTTGCGCACATTTAAGAGCGTAGAAGTAACAGAACAAGGAGAAATGAATTATGACAGTAAATGAATTTTACAACGCCGGGGAGATGTTCCATTGTGCAACCACGCTAAAAGTATTGAGTGCATATAACGGCAAAGTGCTTTGTAAGCGTTTTAACCCCGAAAAGCATTCTGAAATTGGCAAGAGAGAGCTTCGGAGTTTTTGGGCGGATATGGAAGTGCAGAAGAGTGGTTTTTCCGTTTACGCTCAACCGATTATCTGTTGTCACGCTGACGGCAAACCCGAATACGAGAAAGAGCACGGAGGTAATGAAAAATGACAGATGAAAAAGCGCTTGAATTGCTCAACGATATGCAATTCAAAGACGAATATCAGGGCAAGGATGAATATACAGATATGTTGTTAGCCTGCAAGCAAGCTCTTGGTAAGCAGATACCGAAAAAGGTTGCATCAATTTATTATCCTAAATGTCCAAATTGTTGCAGAGTTATTGACGCAACCAGTATAGTAAATTACTGCACTTATTGCGGACAGGCTTTAGATTGGGGTGATACGGAATGAAAAGTGTACTCATAAGCACAGAGGACGAAGAAACAACATATCCGAAGAGATAGCGGACTGCGAGATTATGATTGAGCAGCTTAAAATGATAAATCATTGTGCCGAAGATGTTAAATTACTTCGGTACGAAAAGGTTAAAAGACTTTATGAAAGGTTAGTAAAATAATATGTTGTGTAAGTTTGAAACAAAAAGCGGAGATTGCTCAAATCCGAGGTGTATTTACAAAGATAATCTTTGTCCTGTTGAGGAACACCCTAATGTGTGTAAATTTTTTGAGGCTGTACCGATTAAGCCTGCAACAATAACGACATTAGGCGAAAATTTGCGTTGGTATAGAACGGAGCGGGGCTTATCGCAATTAGCCCTCGCTGTTGAGGTAGACGCAGAACAGACATCAATACGGAGTTATGAATTAGGAAAAACTCAACCGAAAGCTACTATGCTTATTAAACTTGCAGACTTTTTCAATGTATCGCTTGACGAATTATGCAGTAGACAAAGGAGCGACAAAAATGAGAATACGAAAACGAAGATGTAAATACTGCGGCAATGTTGCAAGCTACAAGGACGATACTTGTTGCTATTGCCACGATAAGTTAGTCCGCATTCGACAGATAATTAGTATTGGCGAATTGATAAGAAAGGAAGCTGAGGAAAATGAAAATAATTAAAATTATAAGCTGCATTGTTGCTGTTATTGCTATTTTGTGCTTAGTAGCGTATCTGATATTTACATATTGGGCTATCGTCCTTGCTTTTCTTATTTCGGCGGTGCTTTTATGAAAATAAATGTATCAATCAAAGGTTCACAAAAGCGATACACATATTACACCGATGCCGAAAATATCAGAGTCGGCGATAAAATAAAAGTCGTTACCGTTCGTAACGGAATGGGCGTTGACGCAGTTGTAACGGCTGTTAATGTTCAGAATAATAAAAAACATATTCGGAGGGATTACAGTAATGTTGAGAACAAAATTCGGCGAACGCCTGTTCGCATATCGAAACGAAAATAATATATCCCGTCCGCTGTTGCTCAAAAAAACGGGGATAAGTCGCAGAACAATTCAGAATTGGGAATACGGAATTAGCGAGCCGAAGTATTCAGACGCTAAAAAAATTGCAGACTATCTCGGCGTATCGTTGAGTTATCTCTGCGGATATGATTTATCGGAAGTTGAAAAATTTCTCTCAATTCGTGATTTTATTCGGTGGAATATGCGAGAAAAAGGCATTACAAACAAATCTAAATTTGCAAGTGCTGTCGGCTTATCTGCTCCCACGATGTCAAACATCTTAAAAGGAACAGCAGAACCAAAGCTGAATAATATCGTTGATATGTTAAGGGAGTTTGGCTATGAAACAGATGAGCTTGTTTAACGCTCCAACATATAAAATTGACAAGCCTATTCGTTTAATTGAATTGTTTGCCGCCGTTAAAGACTTGAATAAAACACTTTATGAAAAAGGAGTGAGAATTACATTATGACCGTTTTTATTTCGGGTAAAATAACAGGAAATGTCGATTATAGAAAACAATCTGTCGGCTTAGATAATTGTGATTATGCTGATGTTTGCAAGGCTATGATTGACAGTGCCGATATGGTTGTATTTTTGCCGAATTGGCAGGACAGTAAAGGCGCACAGTTGGAAAGAGCATATTGCTGTTATGTTGATAAGCCCAATATTGACTTGGAGGTTTCTACTTATGAAAAGCTGTTGCAAGGATTGTAATAACCGAACTGCCCGTTGCCATTGTGACTGTAGACTTTATGCTGAATATTTAAGGCAGCTTAACGCAATTAAACAGACAATCAAAAAAAACAGAAGCAATGACAGAGAATTACAACAGTATGAATACGATTGTATTCGGAAATTCAAAAAATATAATAACAAGGAGAAATGATATGAAATACAGAAAACTCACAGACGAAGAAGTCATAAAATCCCTTGAATGTTGCAACCTTAAAGGGAATTGCAAACACTGCCCTTGTTGGCTTGGTAATGGTAAGTGTATTGCACAGTCAATGTTGAGAGGTGCGCTCGACCTTATCAAGCGTCAGCAGGCGCAGATAAAGGAGGCAGACAATGGAATTACCTGATACAAGTGTTGGAATACGCCGTAACGGACATATTTACACGGTACAACAGACTTGGGGAGACTTTATGGGAATACCTATGGGAAGTCTGTTTTACTCCGTGGATAACGAGATAGCATTGTCAGCGACTATTGACAAGCCGTTTGAGGTAGACGAACTGTCAAGTCAGCTTGAACTGTTTATTGAGAGATACCCAAAACTTATTAAACAGTTTGAAGCTATATATAACGATGATGAGGAGTGATACCATTGAACAGTGCCGAATATTACCATATGCGCCGTGAAAATCATCAATGTGTTGCTTGTGGGTGCGTTGACGAAAACACATTAAACGGCAAGTGCCGTTGCGTACAATGTGCCGAAATCAATAAACAAAATCAGAAAAGCAAAAGAAAATTATATGCAGAAATAGGCAGGTGCGTACAATGCGGTAAAAAATTACCTGAGAACTGTACAACTCGATATTGTAAGCAATGTATAACCGAACACTTGAGAATAAATAAAGAGGCAAAGGAGAGACAGGCAATGAAAATTCACGACGCAACAGAACAGGCGTATAAAAACGGGTTTAAGGACGGGTTCAAAGCGGGACAGGAACAGGCAATAAAGGATGGCTACGCTAAAGAAATTAAAACAGAGGGTAGCAAGTGATTATATTATGTGTTTTCGCCGTAGTTGTGTTCGCTTGCATAATAGCTCTTTTACCCGAGGAGTAAAAACAGTTATGAGAGAACACATACCTAATATTGTTACTTTAGCTGTATTTATTTTGCTTATTGCTCCCGTATATATTTTCGAAAACAGTTTTGTCACAACACACACCCCTTGTGAGCCTACGACCTGCATTGCCGAGATTTCCGAACCGATAACAACGCAGAAATATACAGAGGTTGTCGCTACTTTAACCGCATACTGTCCTTGTAAGCGTTGCTGCGGTAAAACAGACGGTATAACGGCTTCGGGTACGCAGGCAACAGCCGGGCGCACCGTTGCCGTGGATAATTCTATCATACCATACGGCACAGAGATTATTATTGACGGTCATAGCTATATTGCCGAGGATTGCGGTGCTGCTGTCAAAGGTTATACTATTGATATTTTCTTTGACACTCACGAGGAGGCTTTGAGCTTCGGAAAACAGACTAAAACCGTTTATATTGCCGAAACAGTTTAACATCGACACATACCCCTTTTCATTTTTTTGGAGAGGGGCATATCTTTTTTCAAAAACAGTTTCGAGGTAGCACATACCCTCTTACAGCTTCGGAAGAGGCTGTTTTTTTGTAAGCTGTTCTGTTCTGCGATATATAGATATATAATAATACCATATCGGCAGCGGAACGATTGAAGGCGGAGCGGGCAAAAAAAATAAAAAATTTTTTCAAAAAAATGTATTGACAAGATAAAAAAACAGTGCTATTATACAGGCATAACACGGCGAGCGGTAGCCGATAAGCCGCAGGAGGTAGAAAAATGTTACAAAATATCACAAACTCAATTTATCAATTCGAAGCGGAGGACATCCGCAAATTTTCCGACAACATCCGCAAATTATCAGCAAACGAAATTAAACGCCGCTATTATTCAGACTTAACGCCGAAACTCGCCGAAGCACTCACCGAAGCGGGCGAGAATCTGCCGAACGAAAAAACACTTGAAAAAATCATCAAAAAGCACACGCGCAAAGCAAAAAAAACAACTGCCGAAAGATTGCAGAAGCTCGCAGAAGTCGCAGCGGCAGAAATGCCTAAAGTTATAAATATTTCGGTCGAATGGAAACGCTCGGCGGTGTGGGGCTTTAATCCGTCCGCAACGGTTGCGGCGGCTTCTATTAGGACTTACGGCAGGGCGAGCGGCTGCGGTTACGACAAGGAAAGCGCCGCCATTGCTTCGGCTCTGAACGCTAACCCCGAAATGCTAAAAATCATATATGAATACATCAACAAGGGCGGTGAGCTTCCGTATGGTGTGAGCGTGTGGGCAGGGCTTCCGAGTTTTACCGGTGGTTGCGGGATTAACTGTTTGCGCTCAACCTTCGAGACTTGTGGCTATGAGTGGCGGCAAGTCGGAACTGGTAAGCTCTTTAATTGTTACACGGTAGAGAAGAAAAAAGCCAATAGGAGATAGAAAATTATGTGCGTAAAGGTAACAAAAGAATATAAAAAATATGCGATAACATACGACCCCGAAGCCGTGAGGGATTACTGTTACAATGTGCAATTATTACGCAGCGAAGACGGGGAAAACTGGAGCTATTGCGGTTTTGGCAGGTTTTGCCGAAGCTATGCAGAAGCTCGGGCGTTCTGCCTTGCTCATCCTATTGAGGAGGTGTAAGCCGTGACAATTCTTTTATGCGTTCTTTTTTTCCCGTTTGCGCTGCTTGCGGCGCTTGCGGCTCACAACTGAATTATATATCAGCCGGGGCGGTTCTTCCGCTTCGGCTGTTTCTTTTTTCCGTCTACGGTCTGACCGTGGGCGGCTTTTTTTGTTCGTGTTTATTGCGTTCGTTATGTGCTTAAAATATTCAATATTTGCCGTCTATTTGTTGTCTTTGGGTTTATGTGGTATTCGAATACTATGTCGGAGCAAAAAGCGGTTAAAGCGGCAAAATATTAAATATTTTCGTGTGTTTTGTTGTGGCGTGGGAGTGGGCGGGCGTTTTTGTGTGGGGAGTGGGTAAAAACAGTTTTCTTTTTATACTCTCTGTATAAATTGACCCCTTAAAATTATACCATTTGTAAAGGGTCAGTTTTGTTACTTTTTGTAACATTGCTTTGCGTTTAGGTTCTGCGTTCCCGTTCTATTCTCGTTTGTGTTGTGCAATTTGCCGAAACTTTGAGAGCTCTTGCAAGATTTCGCCCATTTTATCGCCGCTTTGGCTGTTTTAATTATACAAAATGGATATTATGTATAATTAGGCAATAAATAATAGAATTTTGTTTATTATTTTGCCTCACGATACCCCGCCCCTATTTTTTTTACCCGTTCCCTGCAATGTTACCCCCCCTAAAATGCGCAAAAAAATATCAAATCCGCCCCCAAACAGCCCCAAAAAGAGAAAAACAAGCGAAAATGTAACAGCTTTTTATAGACAAAAACTATCTAAAAAATCAAAAAGCCGTGCTAAAATTGGCAATTTTGTAACAAAGTTGTTACATTTGTTACATTTTTGTTACGGCAAAAACCTATATGTGTCAAGGGTTTCAGCGATTTTGTAACAATGTAACAAAAAATCCGCAACAATAACATATATATATAATAAAAAAATTTTTGTAAAAAAATTTTTATTCACACATACGAGGTAAAAAAAGTTGTTACTTGTTACATTTTGTAAAAAAGCTATATGTATCAAGGGCTGAGGGCGTAACAAAAATGTAACATTTGTAACAATTTTGTTACATTTTTGAAGTTGTTGCGTTATATATAGTATGGGAGTAACGGGCAAAACGGGTTAAAAACGGCAGTGAAAATGTGTCAATGAATGAAATTGTATGTTGACAAACGCCGACACAACGGCTATAATAAGAACACAACGAAAAAGGAGGTATCGCCGATGAAAAATATGCGCCTTATGCAAATTTGTATAAGGAACTATTGCGGCTCTCAACGGAAATTAGCGGAAGAACTCGGCATAACGACAACAAAATTAAGTCGGAAGCTTCGGGGAAGAACGCCAATGCTGTTAGATGAAGCAATAGCAATTTTACACACAATAGGAATAACAGACCCGTCCGCAATATGTGAGATATGCGGATTTAAGACAAAAGAAAGCGAGAAAAAAACATATGATTAAACCTACATTGAACATCAAAATAACAGAAATCGAAACGGGTAAAGAACTGCTTAACGAAAATACGAATTGTATTATAGGCGGTTTATCAGACAATAACGGAGATTATGCGGGCATAGCTGAAATAAACGGAAACAGAGTTTCTATATTGAGCACATTATGCGCAAACAAAGACGCTGTAAAGTATGTTGAGAAGTCTTACCCGTTGGAAGCTTTGATTGTGGAAAAAATGGCAGAAGAGCAAAGCTCCAAAGGCTCGCAGAAAAATACCATACCCGACAGTGCATTTGACAGGCTTATAAAGGAGTTGTTGGCGGATGATTAACAGTACAGTAATAATGGGTCGGCTTACTGCCGACCCGGAATTGAAAACAACGCAGAGCGGAATATCGGTTACATCGTTTTGTGTAGCTGTTGACCGTAGCTATGTTAAAGAGGGCGAGGAGAGACAGGCTGATTTTATCAATGTCGTTGCTTGGAGAGGAACAGCCGAATTTGTAACCCGTTATTTTCACAAAGGCTCAATGATAGCCGTGCAGGGTTCAATACAAACCCGTAAATACGAAGATAAAGACGGCAACAAGAGGGTAGCGGTAGAAATACTCGCTAACAATGTATCGTTCTGCGGGTCAAAAGCCGAAAGCAAGTCAGATGAAAGTGCTGCAACACCTGCTGCTGATATAAATGCTTCGTTTGCTGAGGAAGATGATGAGGGCTTGCCGTTCTGGTGTTAAGAAATCGAACAAGAAAAGAGGTGTTGTGGATTGGACGAACAGAAACAAGCAGAAAATGCCGAAATAGATATACCGCAATATACCGTTGACGAATTAAGAAGCGAAAAACCGTTTGAGTTTTTATATTCGTTAAAGGATAATCAGTTTTTAATGCTCCGTGTTCAGGCTGAATTAGCTGAACAGGCAAAAAATGTCGGTATCAAAAATTTCACATCGCTGTGCAAGGCATATGTTAAGGAACAAAACAAGCGTAACGATATAGTTATGTCCGGCACAACGAAATTCAGAGGTCAGCCGTTTGCGCTCAACACGGGAAAGTGGATTGCAGACGATGACGGAGTTTATACCTTTGACCGCTTCGGTTTCAAAGAATTTGCTTGCACACATCCGATTATGCCGATTAAACGGCTTATGAATATAGACACAGGCAATGAAAAAATCGAGATAGCGTACAAAAAAGGTACAAAATGGCGTAAGCTGATAGCTGATAAGCGTACACTTGCGTCAAACACATCGATATTAGATTTGTCGGACAAAGGCGTAGCGGTTACAAGCGAAAACAGTCGAGCATTAGTAAGCTACTTATCGGATTTAGAGAGCATTAATTACGAAGCTATACCCGAAAAGCGGTCAATTACAAGGCTCGGTTGGATAGGGCAGTACGGATTTGCGCCGTATTCAGAAGATATTGAATTTGACGGCGAGGAAAATTTCAGAAATTTGTATAACACAATCCACGAGCAAGGCGATTTTAATATGTGGCTCGATACCGTGCGTCGAATAAGAACAGGTTCGATATACGCAAGGATAGTATTAGCGAGTAGTTTTGCTTCGGTAATACTGAAAGACTGTAATTTGTTGCCGTTTTTCGTGCACTTATGGGGCGGAACAGAAACGGGTAAAACGGTCAGCTTAATGTTAGCCGCTTCGGTATGGGGCAATCCTGAAGTCGGCAGTTATGTGCAAACATTCAACAGTACAACGGTTGCGCAGGAAATGCTTGCAGGATTTTTGAATAATTTGCCGTTGATAATGGACGAATTGCAGATTGTAAAAGACCGTATATCATTTGATGAGCTGATATATAAGCTGTGCGAGGGTATGGGACGCAACAGAGGGCAGAAAAGCGGCGGCATACAGAAAGTGCAGACTTGGCGAAATTGCATATTGACGACAGGCGAATACCCGATAACACAATCGAACTCGGGCGCAGGTGCGGTCAACAGAATTATTGAGGTAGATTGTAAAAATGTGCAATTCTTCGACAACCCAAAAGCAGTAGTCGATATATTGAAAGAAAATTACGGCTACGCAGGCAAAAAGTGGGTTGAGTGGTTGTCGGTTAAAGAGAATATGCAAAGAGTTATGAAATTGCAAAAAGAATTTTATAACGAATTTGAAAAAATGGAGAGCACATCAAAACAGGCCGCTTCCGCTTCGGCTATTATAACAGCTGATACACTGCTCACAGAAATTATGTTCAAAGACGGGTGCGCTTTGACCGTTGAGGATATTGCTCCATTGCTTGTATCGAAGTACAGAGCTTCGCAGTCGGAAAGAGCATTGAATTATCTGTATGATACAGTACAAATCAATCTGTCAAAGTTTGAAGAAAATGAATTTAACGAATACAAAGGCGAAATATGGGGCTGTATTGATAGCGGCTATATTTACATAATCAAGACAAAACTTGATAGCATATTAGCAGACGGTGGATATTCGCCGAAAGCGTTTTTATCGTGGGCTGCCGAAAACGAGAAAATTAAGACAAAGAACGGCGCACCTACGATAACGAAAAGGATAAAAACCGTTGTCAGCCGTGTTGTTGCGATAGAAATGCCGCAGGAAAGTCCGATAGGCAATCCGAAAAAAAAGCGCAAGTACACGAAGAAATCGGAAACAGAGACAGAACAGGCGATACCGCCGCAGAGAGACGATAGCGATATTGACCCGTTCGGAGTTTTTGACGATTTTGAAGATGATTTTACAGTTTACGAGGATTGAGAGCATAGATGTCAGAAAAAAATAATATAATCAAGGCAGTTGTCGATATAACGAAAAGGCTTGACAACATATACCCGTACACCAAAGAAAGCTCGTTAAACACACGGGATTTGCGTATGGACTATGAATTATGCGGCTTGTTGCAAGAAGCGTTATATACTGCTTATGATGAGTGTGTTGTTGACGGCGATACGGCTTCACAGATTAAATTATGTCGCATTTGCGCAAATACTCTGTTGCCGAGATATAAACGCTTAATGGGTGTATATGCCCGCAACAGAAAAATGACACTCGACTTGTACCCGAAATTGAGAGCGGCATATGCCTTTGCCGCTCGCCGAAGTATGCTACACTTCGCATACTTTATTGAGTGGGAAAAGCCGAATAAGTTATGGAGCAAAACCGCCGATACAATGAAAGTTGCTTTTAAGTATGCCGATAAGCTGATAGCGGATGATAATATGCTGTTTTACCGCTTGTCGTGTATGCCCGGATTAGGCAAAACCTACCTCGTAAATCTTATGGTGGCTAATATGTTCGGCAATGACCCGAATTTAACAGTAATCAGAGTATCATACGCAGACGATAATGTTAAAACATCGACCGAACAGATAAAAAACATAATGTCGCAGGACGCATACAAGGAAGTTTTCCCGAAATTCGGCGGCTTTGGAAGCGTAAACACGCAATATTCGTTTAATCTCGAAAACAGCAATCAAGGCATAAATTATACGGGCGTTACCCGCTTCGGACAGTTGTCAGGTAAGCGTGGTAAGGTTATAATCTATGACGATATATTAAAAGGCGAATTAGAAGCAACAAACAAAACGCTTTGCGACCAAGTATATCAAGTTATGGTTGGAGACGCAGAGTCGAGAGCTGATGATGATAAGCAAAAAACAATCACGATAGGCACAATCCGTAGCATATTTGACCCGATGTTACGGCAGGTAGACAATGTATCGCAACATTGGCGAGAAACGAGCGATACATACGCCGAAGTTGTAATAGATGAGAACGATAATATAACAGCCGTGTCAATCGCCATACCTGCGTTGGACTACGAAACGGACGAAAGCACGATACCGCAGAGATATTCAACGGAATATCTGCGAAAGCAGAGGACGAAGTTAGGCGATAGCTTCGCTTCGTTGTATCAGCAGAGACCAAAGCCGATTGAGGGTTTAGGGTTCAGTTGGAGCAATTTGAAAAAATACGATGAATTGCCGCAAGGTAAACCGCAACAAGTTTGTTGTTTTGCCGACCCGCCGAGAAAAGGTAAAGACTATTTCGCAATGCCGATATTATATAATTACGGCGGTAATAATTGGTATTTGGTTGACGCTATGTTTCAGCGCAGGCAGAGTAAAGAATTGATAAATGAGATTATCGACAAAATCAATCAACACCGCATAAACATATTCGCATATGAGAATAATGTTGATACATCGCTTGATAGCCTTATCACAGATAAAATGACCTTAAAGGGCGGTTGGCAGGCAATAATTGTCGGAGAATACACATATCAGAATAAGGAAACAAAAATAATGAATATGTCTCCGAACCTCAAAGAATTTATACATTTTCCACAAAAGGACGCAATATATGACAACAAGCAATTATCACAGTATATTGAGCAGCTTACAACATACTCATTTGATTTTCCGAATAAATACGATGACGCAATAGACAGTATGTCGATGTTTGTCTCAAAATTTATAAGTCCCGAGACAACGAGAGTGTCTGCAACGGTAAAGCCGTTGAATTTAAGAGAAATCGGCGGAAGAATATGAAAAAAAGTGTTGACAAAAGAAAAACACTATGCTATAATAAAATCAGCGCAAGAGGGCGGCGCTAAAAAGGGTTTTTCTCCATTTGTTTTTTGCGAACGGCAAAGGGCATAATAACACCTCCTTTCAACATTTTGAAAATTTGGGCGAAACGCACGGCTTTGATAGAGCCGTGCGTTTCGTTTTGTTGCCTATTGACAATGTTAAAAATTGTGCTATAATGTAACATAAAGATACAAGAGGAGAGATAATGTGCAGAAATATTACACAGGGCGCAGAACAATAAGAATTGCGCAAAGCTCGGATAAGATAACGAGTGACAATATCGTTAGTATAATGCAAAAAATCTATCCTATCATAAAAATAAATCATTCGGAAATACGGGAATTGCGTGCCTATTACCTTGGTATTCAGCCGATATTGCAAAAGGAGCGTCCAACAGAAAGTGACGACTTCAAAAACAATATCGTTGTTGAAAATCACGCATATAAGCTCGTAAATTTCAAAACAAGTTATCTCATATCTGACGGTTTCAAATATTCGCAGAGCGATGATAAGCGAACCGATGATGTAACAATGCTGAATAAGTACTATACCGACGAAGACAAGCTCACAAAAGACAATGAGCTTGCTAAAAGTATGTATGTTTGCGGACAGGGATATAGGTTCACACGACCTACAAAAGATAAAAAAGCTAATTTTGACGGAGAAAGTCCGTTCAATATAATCAATCTCGAACCCGACAAGGCATTTATCGCGTATTCGACTGATGTTGACGGTTCAGTTGCTTTGAGCGGCTATGTAGCGCAGACGAAACAGGCAGAATTGACGGGCGACACAGACGAATATACCTTTACGATATATACGAACGAGAGAGTATTTACAATCACTGTCAATAGTGATGATTTTGTCGGTTCGGCAAAGGTAGAAGAAGAAGTGAATATTCTCGGCAAAAATCCGATTGTCGAATACGCACTCAACGAGGCGAGAATAGGCGTAATTGATGTTGCGTTTTCTGCGCTCAATTCAATTAACATAATCACAAGTAACCAAATTGACGATATAGTAGATTTCGTCAATTCAATATTAGTACTGTACAATGTAAATATCGACAAGCAGAAAGTGCTTGACTTGCGAGAAATTGGAGCAATGCAAGTTGACGATAAAAACCCGCAGGCACAAGCAAAAGTTGAATATGTAAGTAACCAATTATCGCACTCGCAGATTAACGAGTTATACGACCGAATTGTTAAAACGGTTTACGATATTGTCGGTGTTCCGATAGCCTCGGGACAGGTTACAAGCGGCGGCGATACAGGCGAAGCAAGAAAGCTCGGTAACGGTTACGAAAGTGCCGACCTTATGATTAAGCTCGAAGAAGCTATGTTTATTTCGGCAGAGCGTAAGTGCTTGAAATTGCAATTAGGCATATGCAAAAGCTTTGAAAAATGCCGAATAAATGATTTATTTGCTTCGGAAATACAGATAAATCCAACAAGGCATAATCTCGATAATATATTAAGCAAGGTTCAAGCGTTGGCACAGCTTAACAGCATAGACTTCCCCGAAGAAGCAAGTCTAATACTTGTTGGGCTTGGTGCAAATCCGCACGAACTCGCCACGGAATGGATAAATAAGAAAAACAGCAAATCTGAACCTATAAACAGTGTAAACGAGCCTGAACAAGGCTTGAATAATAACTCTGCCGAAGAGATATAACTCGGCGATTGCGATTGTGCACGCATATAAAAGGCACAGAAAGGGAATTTATGACATTAAGCGACGCTATAATCAAGGCTTTAGGCTCTGATTACAAGGAAGAAATGACAGCCGAAGAGGTTATAACTGCTTTGGGCAACAAAAAGATTGTCGACTTATCCAAAGGCGGTTATGTAAGCGAAGATAAGTACAATAGCGCAGTCAGCGACAAAAAGAAAGTCGAGAATGAATTTAATGCGCTGAAGACTTCGCAGATGTCCGCTGAGGAATTAAAGGAAGCAGAACTCAAGGCGAAAGACGAAAAGTTAGCAGAAGTCGAAAAAGCACTTAACAAGGCAAAGGCTGAAAAGGTTTTTGTTGCAAGCGGCGTTTCGGAAGATGATTATGCCCCTATCGTTGATTTCGTTTCCCCTGAACAGGCTGTTACTCTCGTTGAGATTATCAATAAGACGAAAGAAGCGGCAAAGCAGGAAGCCAAAGAGGAAGCAATGCGGAATTATAAATCTCCGACAGGCGGCGGCACACCGCCTACGAAAAAATGGAGTGAGATGTCTCTTGACGAAAAAAACAAGCTTTATAAGGATGACCCTGAAGAATACGAAAGGCTTAAAAATTCACACACATAAGGAGTAATGATTTATGGCAGCAGGAACAGGTATTAACGGCGGTTTTTATTTTGACCCGAATGTTTTTGCCGATTATATGGCAGAACAGCCGTATTTGAAAACGGCAATTATCGCTTCGGGCATTGTAAGAGATGACGCAGTTATTGCAGAAGCAATAGGCGCACAGGGTAATATCGGAACAATTCCGTTTTACAAGCCTATTGACATTGACACATACGCACCCGTGAACAATACAGGTGCAGCAGACAACACGCCGCAGGAAACAACAGGCGGTAAACAGTCCTTTATGGCGGTTCAGCGTATGAAAGCGTTTAAGGACAAAGATTTTACAAGGGAAATTTCGGGAGCTAATCCGTTGCAGAATGTAGCTTCGCAGATTTCAAACTACTATCAGCAGGTATGGCAGAAAGTGCTGATGTCAACCATTAAGGGTATTATGGGTGTAAGCGGAATGGCTACACACAAGACCAACATTTCGGTAACAACAGGCACGATTGCGGACACAAACAAGGTATCTGAATATTCGGATATTGAGCTTTGTCAGAAAGCCTGCGGAGACCTTGCCGACAGATTTACCCTTGCAATTATGCACTCGGCAGTATATGCAAGATTGCAGAAAATGCAGCTCATTAACTACACGAAATATACAATCCCTGGCGGTATCAGAGACGGCGTAGAGCTTCCCACTTGGAACGGAAAGATTGTTGTTGTTGACGATAAATACACGGTTGACACCACAACAGCAAGTTTCCCTGTTTATAGCACCTATTTTGTTGGTGCGGGTTCGTTCCTTGCGGCACCGAAAGCACTCATCACACCGTACTACACAGACTACAACGCAGAGAAAGACGGCGGCACCAATCTCCTTTACACAAAGCAGAGCAAGGTACTTCATCCGAACGGCTTCTCAATTAAGTTTGACAGCATTACGGCAGAGTCTCCCACAGATACCGAACTTGAGACAGCGGCTAATTGGGAGCTTGCGTTCAACGAGAAGAACATCACGATTGCCGAACTCAAGACCAACGGCTAATAAGGAGAATACGCAATGTATATATTCTTCAATAAGCAGATTTATTTTGCGGATTTTGCGAACAAGAAGATGTATGCAACAACATATTCAGACGGAGCTTTAGCGTGCGACTTCAAGTCGCCGTTAAAGTTGCCTGAAGATATTGATTGCGCATATTCTCTTAACGAGATTTTACCCTTGCTTGTATCTATGGGCTATAAAGCGAACAACGCTAAAATTGCAAAAGAAAAATAATACGAAAGAGAGAGTGCCGAATGAACACAGCGCAATACTTGGCAAAAAAATATCCTTATATGGATAATGATGATATTGAGTTTGTTGAACAGTCGGCACTCTCAATTTACAAGAACAGAACCAAATATTCCGAACTTAAACCTGAATACGAAAATTGGCTGACAAGAGCGTGTATTGAGATTATCGAGAAAGAGGGATATACAGGTTCAACTCGTTTTTCCGAAAACGGTATATCGGTATCGTATGATAGCGCACAGTTGAGTTACGCATTGTTAAGCGAATTGCCGAATAACGCCGTGTGCTATGATAGATACGGAAATGAATTACCTGTTGAGGAGAAGGAATGAGATATTTTTCGATTGCTATAAGGCGCAGAGAATACAACGAGGGCGAAATTAAAATCAGTGAGCCGAAAACATATATCGGCAGCGTACAAACGCCGAATAATTACCGTGATATACAAGCCTATGGCGAGAGAATAACGGATAAAAAGAAAATTATTCTTAAAAACAGGTTTGTGCTTGAACGGGATTGTAAAGGTAATGTTCACAGCAAAATCAATGACGGAGATTTGGCGTATATAAACGCTTCTCCGCTGAATGAAGCCAACAAAGGCGAAAATGCGGATTATGTTGTTGAAAGTGTTACTATTGGTAACATATATTGCGAGATAATCTGCAATAAAATCATAAGATAAGGAGAGAGCGTATATGCGCAAAGAGTATGTAAAAAATATAAAAAATCCGAGCGTTGTAAAAGTCGTTGAGGAAGCGGCAATGTTCGTAAGCACGGGCAAATGGGCAGTTGCGACCGAAGCCGAATACAAAGCGGCGCAGAGTGGCGGCAAAAAGCCTAAAGGCGAAATGTAATGCCGAATGTACCCACCGTTAAAGTAACCGTTGATTTATCGCCGAATAGCTTCAAAAAGCTGTCCGAATATTTTAAGAATATGAGGCATATTCTTAACACATCATATTCAACCGAATTTACGAATAAAAGCCGTGAGGAAGTCAAGAAAAACGCAATACAGAACCTTAACGCAACAATAGGCTTGACAGGTTATGTACCTACGGGAGAAATGGCAACATCGTGGCTTAACAGCCGATTAGGCAAAACAGCGTTGTTAATAAACACGCACGAAAATTCGGCGGCGGTTGAGTTTGGTACAGGCATACGAGGTAGCATATATTCGCACCCAAACGCAGGAGAAGTCGGCTATAAGTACAATGTCAACGGACATACGCAAGCGTGGACTTACACGCCGAACGGAACGGATTTTTACCGCACTGAGGGACAGGAAGCACATCGCTTTATGTATTATGCTTTAATGGACTTCAAGAACAGCACGGCGATACAGAATATCGGTATAGAAGCATTTGTAAAATATTTTAAGGACACACAACTATGAATACGACAATATGGGATAAACTTGCAAAAGGTTTACAGGACGAATTGAATAATACGAATGGTAAGCCTAAAGTTTACCGAGTACCGCCGCAGAAATTCAATTTTGATTGTGTTATTCTTGAAGAAATAAACAATCAGTATTCAGAGATGACTACTTGCGGACAGGAACAGATTGACGAACTCGGCTACGAAATAAATATTTATATCGCTTCAAATGGGGCTTCCACCGAGGACACAATACGCTCAAAGGACAGAGAAATATCCTCTGTCTGCGACAAATATATGAGCCGTAACGGCTTTTTCCGAATATCTAATAATATAACGCCGAATGTTGACAGCTCAATATTTAGACGGACAATAAGATACAACGGAAAAGTAAAAATAAACACAGGAAAAATTATAAGATAAGGAGACAAGAGATATGTCATACAATATGAATAAAGACATAACCGACAGAGCTTTAGCCGATATTGGCACAGCCTTGTTTGTACAGGGTTCAAATGGTAGTTACCATTTTGCGCTTCCCGTCACAAATATGCCTGCCACGGGTTCAGCTCCCGACCAGACGGAAAAGACGGTCACAACCGACAGAAAAAAGACCTATATTGCTTCACGGCAGGACAATCCGCAGAGGGAATTTACCTTTTATGCACACAGAGACAATTTCCGTGCAGTAAAAGCATTGAGTGACGGCGGCGTTCATAACTTCTTGCAGATTAACCCTGATTTTACGGGTTACAAATTCAGCGGTACGGTATCGCAGTATCAGGACGAAGTTTCCGTTGGCAACAACATCACCGCAAAAATGGTAGTTACAGTAAGCAATTCAGACTTAGAGCCTATCGACAATGTATATGATTTAATTGAGGATGTTGCTATTTTTGATAGCGAAATTCCTGATAAGATTGAAGTTGTCGGAACAGGCACTCACGATATAACAGTTTCGACAATCCCTGCTGACGCAACAGTAACAGCAGTAAGCGAGACGATGGGCGTTGCTACTGTTTCAGTTTCGGGCAAAACAGTAACGATTACAGGCGTTACAGGCGGTACAGCGATTATCGAACTTACCGTGTCAAAAAGCGGATATTCCTCGGGCAAGAGAACTATTCTTGTTGAGGATATTTCAGCGACTTAACGGTTAAATAAACAACGAATAAAGGGCAGATAGATTATAAAGCATAATTTATCTGCCCACGCATAAAAAAACATCAAAAAGGAGTTAAATATGGAATATTTTAAGCACACATACAACGGAGTAGAATACGAATTTAAGCCTTGCCGTAGAGCACAGGTCAGAATTGACGAAATAAGAAACAAAATGAGGGCAGATATACCCGATGAGATAAGAGATAATCTGTCAAAAATATCTCGTGAATATTCCGTTGTTGAAAAGAAGATAAAGGAATTAAAAGCTGAATATGATACAGCAACAGAGGACAGAAAAGCTGAAATTGACAAGGAGAGCGAACCTCTTATTGACAAGCTTAACGAACTGTCGCTCAAAATGACACCCGTATACGAAAACATATACAGTGCAAAAGCAACGCAGGAAATTATGTATGTTCTTCTTACGGAAGCTAAGAACTCCGACGGAAGCAACAGATACGATATGACAAAAGAACTGTTCGAGAGAATTTGCGACAATATTTATGACACTTACGGCGCAGAGCAGTATTACGAAATTTGCGAGGCAATAGCCGAAGATTGTTTTATGACGAGGGGCGCAACGGACAACACGGAACGCCCGAGAGCAGAATTTCTGAAGAACAGAAAGAAGAGATAAAACAGACACCGAAATACGATACGCTTGAGGAAGTATATAAATATGATTTACTTCCTCTTGCTATCGAAGTCGGTTTAACTTCTTTTGATTTTTGGTACGGCGATTTATATTTGCTCGACAGTTATGTTATAGCGTATAATCGCCGTATCGAAAACAATGCAAAGTTAAACGGCTTTTACACATATATTGCGATTTCTACATTGGTTGACGAAATGTTTAACAAAGGTAGTACGCTTAATTATTATGAGCGTATTGATAAAATGGAAAAAATCGCAAAAACAAACAAAGAAACGAAAACCGAAAATATCCAAAAACGCAATTTTTGGAGCACGCTTAAACATCATAAAAAGGAATGATATAGATGCCTAACTACAATGTTGGTAATGTTGAAGTCGGTATAGCAACGCAAGCCGAAGCAAGTATAAGAATGCTTGATAGAGCGGCAAGCAAGTGTAATACCGTTGCAAAATCTCTTGATACTATCAACAAGAAAATAGGTCAAACAGAGCAGGCGTCTAACAATGCGGCTAAGTCGTCTGACAAGATGAGCAAGAAGCTCTCACAGACATTATCACTTAACCGCATTTATTTTTTATACAATTACACCAAAAGAATGGCGCAGGGAATTGCGGACATTATACAGACGAGCATTGACTATCAAGAGACATTGAATAAATTTCAAAATTCAATGGGCAATATGTATAATGACGCAGTTAAATTCCAAAATAAGATTACCGAAGCTTACAGCTTATCGTCAAATTCTCTTGTAGAATATCAAGCGAATTTCAACAATATGCTTAAAGGCTTAGGTCAGATTGACGAAAATATAGCATATTCATTGTCCGAGGCTCTTGTTGAAATGGGCGTTGATATTTCGTCACTTTACAATACAACGGTTGAAAGTGCTATGACGAAACTTCAAGCGGCTCTTGCACAGCAAACAAGACCTATTCGTAGTGTCGCTGGCTTCGATATAACGCAAAATACATTGTCTAATGTAATGTCACAGATAGGCATTACCGATAGGCAGATTTCACAGTTAAGTCAGGTTGAAAAGCGTTTACTTATCGTAATTGCTCTTCAAAGGCAAATGGCGAACACTAACACCTTTGGCGATTGGGCAAGAACAATGAACCAACCCGCAAATCAGCTCCGAATACTCAAAGAACAGCTGATTGAATTAAAAAGCGTTTTGGGAAGTTTTGTTTTTGGTACTTTGCGTAACATTTTGCCGTATGTCAACGGCGTTGTAATGGCGTTAAAAGAAATTCTTAAAACGCTTGCTTCAATTATGGGAATAGATGTATCATTTCCCGAAACACCGACTTTTGACATTGAATACGGCGAAGAAGCGGAAAATGCCGCAACAGGGCTTGATAATGCGGCAAAAGCGGCTGAAAAGCTGAAAAAAGCTACAACAGGCATTGACGAACTTAACATATTGTCGCAGGACACAGGCGATACAAGCACAGGCGACACGGGGACAGGCGGTGTCGGCGGTGGTGTAGACCCTCGCCTTTTAACAGCTCTTGGCGAATATCAATCACAGTTGACAGGCGTAAATAATAAAGCACAGCAGATAAGAGATAAAATAATGGAGTGGCTCGGCTTCACGAAAGATGTTGACGAAGAGACAGGCAAGGTTACTTGGAAACTCAAAGACGGATATACCAACATCGAAAAGATAAGAGATGCATTGATTGTAGTAGGTGCTATTTTAACCGTTGGAGCGATAGCTAAAGGAATAAAGAAAATAGCGACTTTTTTCAAGAACATTAAAGAAGCGGGAAGCATTATAAAAAAAGCCCTTGACTTCACTTCGTTAGGAAGAACAATCGAAAGCGGTTTATCAAAAATAGGCGGTAAAATCGGTAAAACATTTGCGAGCTTGATAACAACCCCTCTTAAAAGTGCATTTAGCGATATAAGTCTCGGCTTTGAATACCTCGGCACTTCAACATTTAGCGAAGCCTTAAACACGCTTATTCTTCCCGCACTTGGCACAATCGCACAAGTTATCGGCGGTATCGCACTTACAGTCGGCGGTATAATTTTAGCATTTAGCGGCTTGCATAAATTGCTCGACGATGATATAACAAACGATTTTGACGGTATTATGCAGATAATAGAGGGTATCGCATTAGTGGTAGCAGGAATTGCTGTATTGTTGGGTGCGTGGCCTGTCGCTATAATTGCAGGAATAGTCTTTGTCGGTGCTTTAATCGTTAAATATTGGGATGAAATAAAGATTTTTATCACTGAAAAAATACCTTACTATGTTGGCTACGCAATCGGTTGGATACTTGTTAAATTAGGACAACTTAAACAAAAAATATCTGACAAAGTTGTTGAAATCATAACTAACATTGGAGAAAAGTTTAGCGAACTCGGAGATAAAATCAAAAAATTCTTTACTGAGGGAGATTTAATTGAAAACATTAAGGAACTCGGAAGCAAGATAGGAAATGCAATAATAAACGGTTTTAAGAATGCATTTGAAAAAATAGGTAAAGTTTTAGGAAAAATGAAGGATTTTTTCAAAGCGGGATTTTCGCAGGGTGCTCTTGACGCATATGACGCAGAAGTTTCAAGCGTAATGGGTTACGCAACAGGCGGTTTCCCCACTCGTGGCGATTATTTCCTTGCAAACGAAAACGGCAAACCTGAATATGTCGGCTCAATCGGCGGCAAAACAGCAGTCGCAAATCAAAATCAGATTATACAGGGTATAAGTTACGGCGTTGCAATGGCTAACAATGAACAAAATATGTTGTTAAGAACACAAAACGAATTGCTTATGCGTATTCTTACCAAAGGAAATGATGTATATCTCAACGGCAGAAAGGTATCTGACGAATTACAGAAAGTAAAAACCAATCGAGGAACTAACCCGTTCATAGGAGATTATGTATATGATTAATGATTTATACGATATGTCAATTTTCAACCCCGAACCTATACCTGATAGCGCATATTATAACAACACACTGTGGGAATATACTTTAGGGAGATATGACCCTGTAATACAGTGTTTATATCATGGCAAGTGGGAAAATTTACCCGTAAGCCGTAGCGGTTCGAGTATGATTGTAAGCTCTCTTGTAACAGAGGGTAGAAACGCACAAGGTACACTTGTAGGCTCACAAGTAGGCAGAGACCAAATCAAATTTGACGGACTTGTTTTTCCTGCATTATACGCCCACGAGTGGACACGAGTATTGCTTATGCTCAAAGTAGGAACACCTGTGTATTTTAGGTTTTATTCGCCCGAAATAGGCGGCGAGATTATCAGAACATTATATCCGGGAGATAGGACAGCTACAATATACGCATATCACAAAAACCCATTGTTTTCGGAAAACACTTTGCGTCCCGAAATTTTCACGGACTGTTCGGTAAACCTTATCGACAGAGGAGAACAATAAAATGATTAAGACAAGCGACAATATAAGAAACGAACTTGACAAATCGTTTAGAACGGGATTAAGGGAAGAAATTACCCTTGAATTAAGCACAATGCCGTTTTCAAGAATCATTCTCAAATCCGATGAAACAGGCACACTTGATACAGATTTACCAAACGCTAATAAGGTTGGTATTGTGCCGAACGGGCTTGATTATACGGATTTTTTTAGTTTTGAGATGAACACTTATGATGTAGATAATCCTAAAAAATTATTTACGGGCGCAAATACATCATATGGCGGTATTGTGTCAAAGGCTTTTTACTTGTTGCCGTCTACTTCCGCTAATCCCTATTTCAAAGCAGTTTTCAGTATAACCTTTGATTTGAACACACACCCGTTAAGAGGCTATACATTATATTTCGGTAACGACAAATCGATATATCCTACGGATTTTATAATCGACTTAATAGATGACAACGAAACGGTGGCAAAAACAATAAAATTTGAAAATAATACATCGCACAAGGTTGACTTTACATTTTTGAGCGAAGAATTTCCGCCGCAATCGCTTACTCGGTTAGAACTCTCGATACTCAAAATGAACAGACCTTATGTGCGTTTTCGTCTTTCATCTATCAAAATTGGAAAAGATATTGATTTTACAAAGGAAATCGTATCAGTAAAGAACACTCGAAACGGACACCCAATAAGTAGTGAATTGCCGAACACCTCAATGTCATTTGAAATTTTGGACGCTGAACATACTTTTGACCCGCAAAATCCCGATAATATTTATCAATATTTACTGGGAAGTGAAACGGTAAAAGCGTATTTAACTGACGGCGAAGAAAAAATACTTATTGGCACTTATGCGCTTAACGGCAGACCTACATTGTCTAACAACTATTCTGTATCGTTTGATTGTCAAAGCTATTTTTGGCGAAAATTAGCTTTAGACACGGGAAAATACACAGGAAAATCGGGAGAGTCTGCAGGTGGTGTTGTAGGCGGCGGTGGAGAGCGTCCTGTTGAGTTTGCTAATAGAAGTATTCAAAATGCTTTTAGGGGCTTGGGTGTTAGTTTTCCCGATAGTGTCAGAGGTACAATAATATCACATTGCAATTATTCAAATGTTACTGATACGGCAGCTAACATCGTAAATCTCTTTGCAAATTTATCTACCTTTCAACTTCAAGAAAATGCGGCAGGAGATGTATATACAGAAATATTGCTTGACGGTGCAGATGAAACAATATCAGGCAACGAAAAAGAATATGCGCTTGATAAATACGAAAATGAAATGGTTGAATTAGCCGCAAATCACATATGCGGCGAAATTACATTAGATACAAGCGTTGTTGCCGCTCAAAGTTATAAAATAGCATATTATCCGAGTGGTGGTCAAACTGCAAAATGGTATTTATACCCTTCGGGTTCTTCGACAGATGATAATTCTGTAAGAGCTGATATAACATTGGATAATAAATTAAATTGTTTTTCGGATAGCATATCTCCGACACAAAACGCAAATTATTACGCAAAACTTTTCGTCCGCCCGAGGCTTGATTGGTGGTTCGTCCACGCAAAAAAATATACAATTCCGTATCTTTCCGACCCGACTATTGAAGTAGGCGACTTCGTTAAATTTACAAATAAATATGGAGAAGATGTTTACGGTTTTGTCGCTGAAAACACATACAGTTATCCGCCGAATGTAAGCGGAGATAGCCTTGTCATATATACTGTACCAAACGATAAATTGAGAAAGCCTACAAGCGATTAAAGGAGAATATTTATGTTGCACGATATTCCTAAACTTAAAGCATATGATATAACTACAACGAGCTTTACTCTTGATGTTGATATATTAACAGCACAAACAAACCCAAATTATGAAACACCGACACGATATAATCTTGAAGTAACATCAGTTACACAAGGCAGCAGTTTTACGACAAAGCGTGTAGAAAATTTTGAGGCGCTCGGTGGTTCTGTTATCAATGCTAATGCGGGTTTTGTATTCTTCGGTGGGGAAGAATTAAGAGTTACGATTGAAGCTGTTTTTACGGATAGCACAGGAAAGGTTACAGATGTTACATCGGGCTTATTGACCGTAGAGCTTCCGTATGAACCGATTGTTACAATTCAAACAAAGGCGTACAACGAAACAACGGGCGAATGGTACGATACAACGGCTGCGGAACTTGAATTGTATTCAGAGGCAATATATTACGATTTTTCGGCAATCGAGCAAGAACACACATCTCCAAACGGCAACATAATCAAGGGGAAAAATGTTATTGCATTATCAGCTGATACAAGTATCACGCCGTCCGTTGTTGCCGGAACACGCAAAACTTTTATATATTCAATCGAAGATACAAGCATTGCTGATGTTGACGACTTCGGCGTGATAAGGGCGAAAAAGCAAGGCACAACAACGCTTAAAATAGCCCCTGCGGATAGGATAAATACTACTACCGCAACGATAGAGCGAAAAATTAAAGTAATACAACCCGTTGAAGAAATAACATTCGGTCGAACGGCTTTTACGATGAGAAAAGGCGAACAAAAAACATTTTTCTTGTCTGTTTTCCCATATAACGCAAACAATCAATCGATTAGTTATGAGATTGAAAACACAGAAATTATCGCACCTACAAGCTCACTTCCGTTATTCAAAAATAGCGTAACAGCATTGGCGGTCGGCGAAACGACAATCACGGCAACGGCTAAAGGCGGCTCTAAATACCTTGAAAATCCTTTAATTGCCACAATGACCGTAAAAGTTATAGACACAGACGAGCCATATATTTGGAATGATATATCGGAATGTCCGAAATATCTCAACGCTAACGATTTTAATATCATTTCCGATAACTTGGCGTATGTTTATTGGCAAATGGGCAGTCCTAATATTGGCACAGGCACAGGAACGATAGAAAGTTTTCCGACTGTTACCTATGCGACAGGATTTGCTGATAGCGCACAAGCTGTTAAAGATTTATTTCATTACGGATATTTAATAGCCGTTCACGCTAATGTTGTTTACAACATAAATGTTGTTTTAAGCGATATATCCATTGGATTGGAATATGCTCCCAATAGGGAACAATGGAACAATTTGATATTAGAAATAAACGCAATAAAAACAGCTCTTGAAAATCAATAAGCAATGTGTTATAATAACACAAAAGGTTGTGAATAAATGGCAAATTTATTGAGAATAACAAACAAAATTGAACCGCTCGGAGTATGGGGAGATATTCCGAGCAACAGCATAAATTCTGTTGTGATAAATTTTGAGTTTTCCGAAGATTGGCAGGACTTGATATGCGTAGCACAGTTTACGCAGGGCGAGAAAACATATAATCAGATTATCGAAAATAACAGATGTCTCTTGCCGTCTGAACTCACAACGGGCAATGTTATTATAAGTGTTTTTGCAACAAAATCAGACGGCACGGCGTTCAGAGAGACTTCAATACCGTTTTGCTTTGAGATTTTCAATTCGGGTTTTTCCTCAACCGCAGAAACACCTGTACCGCCAACACCCGACCTTTACGAACAATTGATTGAGAAGTTTTCAAAAAATGTTGTAAATTCGCTTAACGGCAAAACGGGAGCAGTTGAAATTGTACCCGACGGCGGTATTGATGTTGAGACTACTGAGGACGGAAAAATCAAAATCAAAAGCACAGTGTCAATTTCTATTGACACTTCAATGTCGGACACATCGGAAAATCCTGTACAGAATAAGGTTGTTACTAAGGCGTTAGAAGAACAAAAAACAGCGTTAGAGCAGTATGCTGATAACAAGATTGACGAAATCTCAAACGATATTACCGCTGTGCTTAACGAAGATGTTTTACCGCTTATAGCGCAGAAATTAGATACAATCGAGGGCGGCACCATTAGCGGCAATGTAGAGTTTACGGGCGATGTAGTTATCGCAAACGCTCCGACAGTACCCTCTGCGGCAGTTAATAAGGAATATGCCGACAGCTTGAAAACAACCGTTGACACTTCAATGTCGGACACATCGGAAAATCCTGTACAGAATAAGGTTGTTAAGCAGTATATCGACAGTTCGTTGCCGACTTCCGAAATGGGTAAACTCATATACAGAGCAGAACTTAGCGAGGATGTCAGTGGTGTAGCGATAAGCACCGATAGCGATAATAACCGTTTGGCTCTTGACGAAACATTGATAATTGTCAACATCCCTGCAAGCTCAACACTTAATGCGTTATCATACCTTGCTTGTCAGTTGTATGTAAAGAGCGACAAAGCGGCAATGACAGCGTTTAATACTTCAACGGTTGTCAGCGGCGGTACGGCTAATAAATATTGGCAGATTGTTATCACCGCAAAAATGGCAAACAGCGGTTGGTTCTACACAGAGGGCACGGCAAAGGATGTTACACTCAATCAGAAGTTGCAAAGCGGAACAGTCGGGCGCATAGGCTTTTTACAGACTCCGAATGTAACCTCTTACAATGATTTGCTTATATCTAAGATTGTATTAGCACCTACGGGAGCTTCTGGCGGTAGAATATTGCCGATAGGTACAATTATTGAGGTTTACGGCATAAATAAAATTGATGATGTAATGATTGTTGACGAGGAGTGACAAAGTATATGAGAATTTGCGATAACGGGCATTATAGAGATATGACCGAAAATGAAATAGCTGAATTTAAGCAGATGTCCGCAGAGGAAAATTCCAAAGACAACCTTACTACACTTGCAGAGGGATTGAGCACGGCTAACAATATGAAGGATATACAAGAAGCGGCAAAAAACATATTGGAAAGTGAGGTGTGAATATGAAAGAAAAACTTGCAAAACTGCTCACAGTTAAGAGCATAGTAACAATTTTGCTTACAATCGTTGTATGCGTACTTGCGCTTACCAACAGGATTGACATCGAACAGATATATCTTATGATTGTTGCATTCTATTTTGGCACGCAGTATGAAAAAGGAGAAAAGGGATAATGACAATGATATTTAACGGTCGCAATCGTGTAACACAGCCTTACACTTATAACACAAGCACAAAAAGAGGACACGGCGGTATTGATATTGTCGGAGACGATAATCAGACGGTTCACGCAGTCGCAAGCGGTGTTGTGTCTATGGTATCTGTGTGGGACGGCAAGACGAAAACAGGCACACAGAGCTACGGTAATCTCGTTGTTATTACAGACGGCACAGGCAAGCGGCATTATTACGCTCATTTGGCAAAAATATCGGTAAGCAAAGGACAGAGCGTATCAGTCGGTACAGCAGTAGGTACTATGGGTAATACAGGCAACAGTTTTGGCGCACATACGCATTACGAAGTCCGCACAGGGCAGTCAACGGCAACCCGCATAAATCCTGCTGAATTTTGCGGTGTTAGCAACACCAAAGGCACATACACCGCACCCGAAGAGACGAAAACAGACAGGGTATATGCTCACGCTGTCGGAGAACATATTGTTTTTTCGACTTGCTATAAGTCGAGCACCGCACCGACAAGCGAACATATCAACGCTTCGGATATGAGCAGAAATCACGGAGTTATAACGAAAATTGTTAACGCCCAAAATCCGTACTTGCTCGATGACGGCTTGTGTTGGGTCAATGACGGCGATATAAGAGGGGCTTACACCGAACAAGCAACAGCTTCAATGCCCACAGCTCCGAAGCACAACGGAACAGCCTATGTGTTGACTTGTAACAAATTAACCGTAAGAAAATCGGCTTCTACATTTTCGGCGAAAGTCGGCGAATATTATAAGGGTCAGACCTTTTATGTCGTTCGTTGGTCGGGCAATTGGGCACAGCTCGAAAGCGGTAATTGGATGTGTGCAAAAAAATATTGCAGGAGAGCGTAATCAATGGTAGATTGTAACAATTCTTGTGCTTATGCCGATAGAATTAAGCTGCTTGAAGAGCGGGTAACAAAAACCGAAAAATGTTGCGATAAGCTCCGTTTTGAAGTCGAGGAAATCGGTAAAAGCAGTGCGGTACAAAATAATAAGCTCGATACAATATCGTCAATTCTTGAAGATATTAAGATTGATATTGCGGAGCTAAAAGCTAAACCCGCTAAAAGGTGGGATACGGCTATTTCGTCCATTGTAGCTGCTATTTCTTCGGGCTTCGCAGGTGCTTTAATTGGGCTTATGCTGAGAGGGTAAAAGCTATGAAAAAAAATGACCTTGATAAAATCAATGACAAAATGATACTGATTGAGGAAACGCTCAAAGACGAAATCCCAACAATTTCAATGCCGATATTCTCATACGAGGCGAAAGAAGAACGCCACGCAAAAGAAAAAAAGGCACTTATTAAAATAATTGTATTCTTGATATGCGCTATTATTGCTATCGTAGGTGGTTTCCTTGTATTCGTAAATCAATATGAAGTAGTTGGCGATGGAACAAGTACGATAGTTGAAGCTACTCAAAGCGGAGATTATAATACTATCAACGGAGGAAATGTCAATTATGGGGCAGACAGTCAGGATAACTAAAACAACTTGGCATAGAGAAATAAGGCATAAACCTAAATACAATCGCAACGGAACACCTAAGCAAACAAAGGAATATAAAACGCTTACCAAAAAACGCAAAAAAAAGGTAGTAAAGAAGCGTAAGAAATGAACGATAAGAACAAAACCACAAAACAGCGGCTTAAGGATATAAAAACAAAGCAAGAATTTCTCAATTTGCTTGACGAAGTTATGCTCACGGACGAGGAGTGCTTAATCGCTGAAATGGTGTTCTTAAAGGGTCAAGGGTACGGGTTTATCGCCGATATGCTCGGATATTCCGAACGCACAGTAAAGGCTAAAATGCGGAAAATTCTCAATGTTTTAAGCAAGTAAATTCAATATGCACTTTTAATGCACTTTTAATGTACTTTTTATGTACTTTAAGGGTGCATTTTTTTGTTATCATATAAGCAAGAAAGGAATGAAAAATATGTTTAATAATAATTACAGCTATCCTTATGGTACATATCCTAATACGGCTATGCCGACTGTGCCTACAATGATAAAGGACGCTCCGCTGTCAATCGTCAATGTAAGCGGTATTGAGGGCGCAAAGGCTTATCCTATGTTGCCGAATAAGACGGTGCCGCTTTTTGACAACAGCGCAGATATTCTTTATATCAAGAGCACGGACGGCGCAGGTTATCCGACAATAACCGTTTTTGACATATCAAAGCATATTGAAAAAACAAATCCGGGTGTTGAGTATGTTACTCGGGCAGAATTTGAAGAATTAAAAGGACTGTTGAACAATGAACTTGATAAACCAAATACTTCAACCGCAAGCACAAGCGCAAAAAATAAATCCACAAGTGATAAATAATGCGAGAGCGATAATGCAAAACGCAAATTCTCCGCAAATGCAAACGATACGGCAAATGTTAAGCGGCTGTGCAAACCCCAAAGAATTGGTTATGCAGGAGTGTCAAAGGCAAGGAATAGACTTCAATTCCTTTATAAACAGTTTGAAATAGTTGCGCACACTATTCAAAATAAAATCTTAAAGAAAGGAGTACGATGTTATGGATAACACACCTAACTACAATGTAGGTTTCGGCGATGACAACGGTCTTTGGATTTTTGCGTTGCTTATTCTCTTGTTTGGTGGCGGCGGTTTCGGTTTCGGTAACAATGGTATCGGACAGCAGGACTTGCAGAGAGCTATTGACCTTAATTCCATACAGGAAGGACAGGCGCAGATTATGTCTGATATTCAGAGAACGAATTACGAGACCATCGCAACTGTTAAGGACGCACAGTACAATAATCTCTCCGAAATCAGAGATAACGGAGCGGCTATTGCTAATGCTTCGGCCGTTGCACAGAACTGTTGCTGTGAAATTAAGCAGGCAATTATGGAAAATCGCTATCTTGACGCACAGAACACGGCGGCTATCAATGCAAACACAACGGCACAGACACAGAAAGTCCTTGACGCACTTGCACAGAACAAGATTGAAGCGTTGCAGAATAAAATCAATGCTCTTGAGCTTCAGAACGCAGTTGCAGGCGTTGTCAGATACCCGACAGCAATTACCTATAACGGCGGTGTTTCCCCGTTCTGCGGTACAGGCTGTTGCAATTAACGCATAATTCATAACTGAATACTGCATTTAGCAATGCACACGGGGCGGTGCATTGCCGCCCCGTTATTTTATAAACATTACGATAGGAGTAAAAAAATATGGCTTGTAATTCAAATTCAAAAAATACTTGTTATGCTAAATCTTGTCAGCGTTATTATAATAATAATGCACAGGCATTTAGCGCAACACCCACTACCTTACAGGTAGCAGGTGCAAGAGTTGTTGATAGCGGTATATCTATCAGCACCGAACCGAATAATTACATTATTAACAAGAAAGGCTTATACCATATTGAAGCTGATGTAACCTTTACGGCACTTACCGCAGGATTAGTAACCGTTCAGGCATACCTCGACGGCGTGGCTATGCCTTGCACACTTACGCAGGTTACGGCTGTTGCTAACGCTTTAACACCTGTACACCTTGCAACCGATGTACAGTTTGACAGCTGTTGTTGCGATGTAAATCATACAATAACATTCGTTATTACAGGCGCAACAGGCATAACTGGTACAGTATCACGCATTTGTAGCGGAATAACAAAGGTGGCTTAATATGGGTAAATTCGCAGAAATCGTAGGCAGAATACAATCATCTGACAAGATGTTTGATTTGACCGAAGAACTCGACAAAGTTTTTGAATATATGAAAGAATACTATTCCGACTTATACGAAAAAGCAATTAAAAAGGTTGAAAAGGTTGCTTATGATATTGACTTGGACGAAGCAGAAAAAATAGTATCACAGATGAAACCTTACGGCGAAAAATGGAATTTTGATACCATAAAAAAATATGTTATGGGCAAAGGCATTGATACTAAATTGGTAATTTGGTATCTCGTTATGAATATGACATATAATGATTATCGGGATACCGCCGCAATGGTTGATATGGCTGATGATGAAGAGTTTTACTTTTCATTGTCAAAAGATTTTATTGAAGATGTTGACGGTAAACCGTTCAAGGTTGAGCGTTATTTTGGCGAATACTGTTGACAGATACAATAAAAAATGATATTATTGAATTGTCAATTACGCTTTTTGACTTGTACTTATAGGCAATAATACTATAAGGGTTTTACCGCCAAAGGTAAGCACAGGAGAAGTACACTAACGGAGTTGTGTACTTCTTTTTTTATTTTTTTCAAAAAAGTATTGACAAGTATATACCTTTATGCTATTATATGAACACAAGGAGTTGTCAACCTTGCAACAATAAAAAAAGGCAAGAAAGGAAAATCAATGGAAGAAATCACATTGAATGGCATAGTGTATGTGCCGAAATCAGAAATCAAGGAAGTAAAAGCAAAAGAAATGGACGGTCTCAAATTTTGCATAATACGCACATATTCAGCGGGCGTTTTGCGGGATATGTTGAGAGCAGAAATGGCAAAGAAGTTGTTATTCGTAATGTTCGTCGCATATGGTATTGGGCGGGTGCTAACAGCTTGTCTCAACTTGCAAAGGACGGAACAGTGAAACCCGATGAGTGCAAATTTGCAGTTGAAGTTGATAAGATTGAAGTCACAGAGGCTATTGAGATTATCGAATGCACGGAAAAAGCGCATGTTTCAATCTGCGAGGTGCCCGAATGGAAACTGTGAGATATATTGCCGAAACTGAACTTGACGAAATTAGCGGTTACGGCTCCGGCTCCGGCTACGGCGACGGCTCCGGCTACGGCTACGGCTACGGCGACGGCTCCGGCTACGGCGACGAATAAATCTAACGGGAGGTAAAAAATGAACAAAAAAGAAAAGTGTATTTGTTTTAAGGCTACAAGCGAAGAAAAAGCACATATTAAAGAACTTGCGAGTGCAGAGTATATGCCCGTATCAAAGTTTATATTTATGTGTATTGATGAACACATAAATTCAAAGAAGGGAGATAAAAAGTAATGACAGAAGCTACGCATTGGAAATCGTTGCAGGACAATAAATATATCGGAGTTGCAGACTTCAAACCGAACGAAGAAAAAATTGTGAAAATATCAAAAGTTGTGTCGGAGGCTATTCCACCGAAGAATACAAAAAAAGATGTTATTTATTTTTCAAATTATTCAAAGCCGCTTGTTGCTAATGCTACGAACTGTAAAATCATTGCAAAAATACTCAAATCAGCATATATTGAAAATTGGGTCGGACACGAAATTATATTATTTGCCGATATGACGGTACGCTCACCCGGACAGAAAAGCAATGAAATACCTGATGGCGGTGTAAGAGTTAAAAAAAACTTACCGCAGCATACTGCGAACAAAGCTATCTTATGTTCCGTCTGTGGTAATGAAGTTAAGCCCGTTGAAATTAACGGAGTGACATATTCGGTCGCACAGGTGCTTAAATCGACAAAAGATAAGTGTTATGACTGCTATATGAAACTAAAGCAGAATGAGGGATAAATTATGCTTATATGTGAAGAATGCGATTATGTTTTTCCTGAAGCTGAATGCGAATATAAAGTAAGCGTTGACGGCTTGAAGCCTAAATGTCCGCATTGCGGCGGCGACAACACAAGCATTGCTATCCAGTGCGTGTTTTGCAAAGAATATCACTCTGTAGACGAATACGGCTATGTATCGGGAATTTGTGAAGAGTGTGCCGAAAAAGATTTTAATATTGAAATATTCAAGGCTTATTGCGACACATTGTACAATTCAGAGCTTGAGGACTTTTTCATAACTACTTTGTATGGCGTTACAGTCAAAGGGGAAAGCGAAAAACTGATTGAAACATTGCAACAGAAGTTTTTTGGCGATTATCTCAATGCCGACACAGAAACACAGGAAGCTATGTTATCTTCGGCGTGGAAGTGGGTCAGAGCAAGTGATATTGCCGAATATTGCAAATGGAGACTTGATTATGAAAATTAAACATAATTTAACACCTGATACATATCACGAGGAAAAAGAACACATATCGTCATCCTACTTAAAAAAGTTGTGGAAATGCGAATATGCCGCTCTCAACGAGCCTAACGAAGATAAAGAATGCTTCAAAGAGGGTAGATTGTTTGAAGTCCTTGTGAGTGGCACAGACAAAGAAAAAGAAAAGTTTTTTGCCGAAAACACGGATATGTTTGCTTCCACGGGCAAGAATAAAGGTTTACTTAAATCAAATTACACTATCGTTGTCAATGCGGCTAATGCTGTACGCAAGCAAAAAATGCTTGCTAATATTATCGATGTCTGCGACAAACAAGCAATAATGGTTGGCGAGATTAACGGTGTAAAGATTAAGGCAATGTATGACCTTATCAATCCTAAAACAGGCGATATTTTCGATTTGAAGTGTATGGCAAAATTCAAAGACCAATATATGACGCAGACGGAGCAGTATGCGTCTTGGTGGGAGTTTTACGGCTATCACATACAGATGTGGTTGTATCGCGAAATAGCAAGACAAAACGGCATACCCAACGGCAGAACGGGCTTGATAGCCGTCTCAAAACAGGACACGCCCGAAATTAAAGCAATAACATTTTCAGACGGTATACTCGGATATGCCGAGGGAATAACAAAACAGCTTATCGACCGTCACATTGAATTGTTAAATGGTGCTATTCCTGAACGGTGCGAAGAGTGCAATTTTTGTAAAAAAACCGTTATAATTAACGAATTTGAGGTCATCTGATATGATAACGAGCGAATATATCAAGTCTGTTGTAACAATGCAAGATGTCCTTGCAATGTACGGAATAGAATGCTCACGGTCACCTATCCCGTGTCCTTTACACGGCGGTAAAAATAAAAAATTCTATTTTACCGAAAAACAGTTTATTTGCTTTTCAAAATGTCAAGAAAAAGGCGATATATTCAATTTCGTAATGGCGTATGAGCATTGCGATTTTAAGACGGCAAAAAAAATCTTAATAGATTATTTCCATTTCCAAAATACAAGCGAAGTCCGCAAGCGTTCTCAAATGCTCAAAGAACAGCGATTGAGGGAAGAAGCAGAACAGGAACGGAAAAACAGAAAATTCTTGAAAGCACTTGACGATTTTGTGAAATGTGATAAAATTCTGTTGTCGCAAAGACCTAAAAGCCCTGCCGATACTATGTCAATAGAATTTATTGAGGCGTTGCGGAATTACGATATATTGTGGGAAAGGTTGCAGGAAGCAAAATGCAATTTGTGTTGAGAGAATACCAAAAACAAACGCTTGATAGTGCACGGAGAGAATTTGCAAACGGCAAAAAGGCGATATGTATTGTATCTCCGTGCCGAAGCGGGAAATCTGTATTAGCTGCATATATTGCAAAGCAAAACACCGATAAAAAGCGCAAAGTCCTTTTTATGGTACACCGAATTGAGCTGTGCGAACAAATAACAGAAACATTTATAAGCTTCGGCGTTGATATGAATTATTGCGATGTGGTTATGGTACAAACCGTAACTCGGCACATAAAAGATATTGACGAGCCGTATATCATAATCACAGATGAAGCACATCACAGTCTTGCGAACACATACAAACGCATTTATGAAGCGTTCCCAAACGCTTATAAAATCTATTTTACCGCAACGCCTGTACGGCTTGACGGTAAAGGTTTAGGCAATGTCTGTGACAGCCTCGTTGTAAGCGTAACTTGCGATTATTTACAACAGCATAATTTCCTTGCAGAATACGATTATTACGCTCCGACACTTGCGGATTTTTCGAAAAGCAAAAAGGTAAGGGGCGAATTTGACAAAGCGGAAGTATACGAAAAGGTCAACAAAAAAGCCATTTACGGCGATATAATTAAGCACTACAAAGAATTATGCAACGATAAGCAAGCGATAGCTTATTGTGCTTCGGTTGAGCATAGCCAGAAAGTGGCTAAAGAATTTAACGATAACGGCATAACCGCCGCACACATTGACGGCAAAACGCCCAAAGAACAACGCAAGCAGATTATGGACGATTTTCGCAATGGTAAAATAAAAATTCTTTGCAATTATGAAATTGTCGGAGAAGGGCTTGATGTTCCTGATTGTGAAGTTTGTTTGCTTATGAGGGCAACAGCTTCCCTTACACTGTTTGTGCAAATGGCTTGTAGGTGCTTGACCTACAAGCCAAATAAAAGGGCTATAATTCTTGATTTTGTCGGCAATTATACAAGGTTTGGTATGCCGACACAAAGTAGAATATGGGATTTGCGAGACGGATATAAAAAAGAGCGCACAAGCAACGAGGACGGCACATTTAAGATAAGAGTATGCAAGCACTGTTACGGAACATTCGAGACGGTTGCCGTTTGCCCGTACTGCGGCACACCGTATACAACAACGCAAAAGGAAATTGAGCAGATAACCGAAGCTCGGCTGAAAAAGGTTGAGCAGAACAAGGCGATACGCCGTGAGAACTTCACTCAAAAGGTTCAAAACGAAATGCGAAATGTCGATAATATTATGGAATGTAAATCTATGTTTGAGCTTGTACAATGGTGCAAGGTTCACGGGAAAAAAACAGGCTATGCGTACATAATAGCAAAAAAGAAAGGGCTGATTAAATGAATGAAATAGATTTCAAGGAGATATGCGAGCGGTGGCTGAAAAATATCGACTGCGAAATAGCAAAGAAAACAGACCCGTTTTACATTATGTTTATAGCAGATATGGTAAATAAAGGCAAAGCGAACGAAAAAGACCTTGCTGAACTCAAAGGTTATTTTAATGGTTTATCTGTCGCAAAACAGATGTTTGAAAAAACATTATGGTATTATGCGGGGGAAAACGGCATAGAAAAAGAATGCGAGGATTGGTATAATTTTATGGCTACCGAGGAATTATATGAGGACGAGGAGTGAATAAATATGATTAAATATGAAAACGATTGTGTAGGTTGCGCCGCACCTGCTTATCCTTGTCTCGGCGAAAGTTGCCCTCGCCGCTCCGTCAAGCATTTATATTGCGATGAGTGCGGAGAAGATGTCGATTTGCTTTACGATGTTGATGGCAGGCAGTTTTGCGAAGATTGTTTGTTAAATCATTTTCCGACTATTGAATTGGAGGACTAAGTAATGCATTATATGGGCGGTAAATCGAGAATTTCAAAACCGATAGCAGAAATAATCAACAGTTTTGCCGAGGGGGGAGGCACATTTGCAAGTCTATTTTGCGGTGCGTGTTCAGTCGAAAGCAAAGTAAAAGGCTATGAACACATTATACTCAACGATAAGCAAGAGTATCTGATAGCACTGCTTAAAGCGGTACAGCAAGGGTATATTCCACCTGAAGAAATGACCGTTGACAGGATTTGCAGGGTTCGGTTGCAGCTTCGGCGGCAAGTGGTTTGGCGGCTATGCCGACTGTGCATGGGGCAGAAATTACATACAAAGCGCAAAGAACACATTGTTGCGTGATATGTCAACGCTGATGAACGCAGAAATATTCTGCTGTGATTATCGTAATGTACCGTTGCCGCCTAATTCAGTTGTATATGCAGACCCACCGTATGCAGGAACAACGCAATACGGCAATGAGAAATTCGACAGTGTGGCATTTTGGCAATATATGCGTGAATTATCAGAGCAAGGACACACGGTGCTTATATCGGAGCAGACTGCACCTGATGACTTCACTTGTATATGGGAGAAACCGTTGCACAGAACTCTTGATGTAAACAAAGCAAATAATTTTATTGTTATGGAGAAGTTATTTATATATGGGCAGAAAAGAAACTAACATCGCAAACGAAATTTGCGTTGAGCTATGCAAGCGTGGGTGTAAAATTTTTCGTTCACAAAGCGGATTGTTTTACACGCCCAACGGCGAACAAATCAGAATAGGCGTTGTCGGTCAAAGTGATTATCACGGGCATAGACCTGACGGCAAGGCGTTTTACATTGAAACTAAAACACCTAAAGGTAAGCCGACAAGCGAACAGATAGCCTTTATTGTCGCTATGCAGAACAGCGGCGCCCTTGCAGGTATTGCTCGTTCCGTTGATGACGCAATAAATATTGTTTTCGGAGGTGCTAAAAATTACATTCAATGAATTAAAAAGCCTTGCTACAAGCAACAAAAAAGCGAATTTAGAGAGCTTTAGTTTACCCGACTTGTATTGCTATTTAGCAATAAAAACGGCTAAAACACGATATAAACAGGGTATGACGAACGCAAAACAAGCAACAGAAGAATTAAACGCAATAGAATTTTCCTACAATCAGCAGAAAACAGCCGATGAACAGTTTAACGATGTTATTTGCACAATCGGCAAAACAGTAAATGTGAAGTTGACCGCAAATTTAACGATAAATGCAACAGTTAAGGCGGCGATTAAATCCGATAACGGTTATTTCGCCGAGGTTATAGGAACAAAAGACAAAACGCTGTACAGAGTATCTGTAAGCGATATTATTAAGGAGGCTTAATATGAAAAGATATTTTAAGATTACCAAAATCAGCAAAGCTGAATTTACAAAAGCAACAGGAGAAATTCTTAATTGCGACAGTGTTGTTTGTCCTGCTGAGGGCAATGTTTACGCTGCTGTGGACGATAATGCACTGTATGACCTCGAAATTCCGATTGATGCCTTAATGGAAGCGAGGTAACATATGGAACTTAAATGCGAACTTCCGAAGCCGTCAACGAAAACTAAATTTTGGTGGGCGCAAACGCACCCTCTCAATATATGGCTTGACGAAAAATATAAATTTTGTCGATATGAGATACTGAAAGCAATTCAAGACTTTGATGGCGACAACAAAACGAACGGTAATATTTATCCGATAATTTTAGCGATTTTTTCACGCAATAATTGTCTATTGCCCGATGTGCACATTGACAGTAAATCTCTGTTCAAGGCGTATCAGTATTTCACGGAATTAGTCGCAGAAATAAATCAATATTATCTGTTTATCCCGTCCAAACAGAATTTTTGCTCTTTTCTGAATATAACGGTAAACATATTCAACGAGAATGTCTTAAAATCGCCTGATATGGAATTACAAGCTGTCGGAGATGTGATTAACGATTACATTGTTTCCACGCTTGCACACGCAGGACAGATAGGCTCTGCGAAAGCTTCAATAGCTTCTCTGATGTTGAAAGCAGAGGACGCAGGAACAGGAATTATGACAGCAAAAGAAAAGACTTCTGCGGACTTGTCAAGCCGTAAACTCGATTATGAGGAAATTACGCAAAAGCTAAAATCAATAACATCAACAATACCCGGAATAGGAGACGGCGATTAAATCGCCGTCTTTTTTTTATTTTTTCAAAAAATGTATTGACAAGATAAAAAAACAGTGCTATTATATAGACAAGATAAATCAAGGAGGTATGACTATGTTATCAATCATAACAAAAACTACGCTTGAATTACTTATGATTGCTTTAATCATTTACGGTTTTATTCACGAAGAAGAAGTTATCAGATTTGAGTTGTGGCTCAGAATTAAGATTTTAAGATTTATTTTACGGAGGTTATAACATGGGAATGAAAGGTTACAAGGCATATAAAAAAGGCTTGATTTGCGAGCCGAACGGTAACAAAAAACAGTATGCCGAAAACACCGTTTTTGAGGAAGATACAACGGAGATTTGCTCAAAAGGAATGCATTTCTGCAAGGACCCTTTGGCAGTGCTCGACTACTATCCGCTTGTTGATGAAAACGGTAATATGTCTGAATTTACAGAAGTAGAAGCTTTGGATAAATGCAAAACTGACGATAATCAAAAATTTTGCACAAAAAAATTGAAAATCGGTGCAAAAATCAGTTTCCCGGCGCTTGTTCAGGCAAGTGTAAGTTTTGAAATGAAAAAAGGCGGAAAAAACAAGCTTCACGATAAGGTTGATGAAAAAATAACGAGCAAAGGCTACGGCGCACGGATAGGCTCAAGCGGCTACGGCGCACAGATAGGCTCAAGCGGCAACTACGCACAGATAGGCTCAAGCGGCAACTACGCACGGATAGGCTCAAGCGGCAACGACGCACAGATAGGCTCAAGCGGCAACGACGCACAGATAGGCTCAAGCGGCAACTACGCACAGATAGGCTCAAGCGGCGACGACGCAAAGATAGACTCAAGCGGCTACGGCGCACAGATAGGCTCAAGCGGCAACTACGCACAGATAGGC
>ERZ808258.124-NODE-124-length-39757-cov-10.145711_pt1 | contig 39757 bp, 54 predicted proteins | sample MGYA00521280_ERZ808258 | MGnify/ENA primary metagenome ERZ808258 (study PRJEB31516, sample SAMN03275585) | gut metagenome | biome: mammalia-associated habitat; material: feces | host: Papio cynocephalus | place: Kenya | collected 2012-07-19 ...
GAACGACAAGCGCACGGGTCTGACGCTCGCGGCGGCGGGCACGACGAAGCTGCGCTGCGTCGGTCACGACTACGACCGCCATACCGTGAAGCTCATGGCCATTGGTCATGCGCTGACCTGATAGAAGGAGGAAAAGAAAATGCCTAATATTTTCGACAACTGGAAGACCGACAACTACAAATTTGTCGGCAAGGCGTTCGACTTTGCGTATGCCGACCGCCTGAACAAGCTCTCCCCCGTCATCGGCGAGGTGAACGCCAAGAGCATCGACTACGAGCTGACCGGCTCCGGCGGCTACGGCGAGATGGCGGAATACGACGGCAACAACCTGAACACCGGCAGCATGAAGCGCGGCTTCAAGACCGTCATCACGCCGGTGGAGTACGCGCTCTCGATCCCCGTAGGCTACAAGGCGGCGAAGATCGACAAGATGGGCGAGACGAAGAAGGTCGGCTCGAAGCTCGGCGACAGCGCGGCCATGACGGTGTATCTGCACGTGCTGCGCATGTTTGCCAACGCCTGGAACAACGACGGCCGCCACAACGGCGGCGACGGTGTGTGCTGGGCGAGCGCCGCGCACCCGGTGGCCTCCCGCGGCTCGCGGGGACGCCGCTTTGAGGCGGACGCGGACGCCGGTACGTACTCCAACATCTCCACGGACGCTTTTTCCGTTTCCGCCATCACGGCGGCACAGGCTCGCGCCAACCGCTTCGAGACGCCGGACGGCCTGCCGTTCCTCTGTGACTTCGACACGGTTCTCATCGCGCCGGAGCTCGAGGAGAAGGCAAAGAAGATGTTCGGCGAGAACTCCCGCCTGATGCCGACGCAGAACCCGGAGGACAACACGAACGCCGCAAACCCCGTGTACGGCATGCGCTACATTGTCATGGGCGGCGGCGCGGACGGCTTCACCGGTAAGCAGTGGGCGGTGTGTGACCGCCGTCTCATGAAAGAGATCGTGAACATCGTCTACAACACCCGCCCGATGGTGATGCAGCAGGAGCAGGACAACCCGCTGGTCGACCTGTACACCGCGTATGCGGACTTCGGCGTGGGCTGGGGCGACGCAAGACAAATTATTTTTGGTGACCCCGGTTAATGGGAGGCCGAAGATGATGAAGATTGACCGCGTGCTCGCCGTTACGGCGGGCACGAAGGAGACGAAGGTGGACTGCCATTGCCAGACGGTCGTCGTCTCCAACAACAGCGCGAACGTCGTGTACATCGCGCCGCACGATCCAAACAAGGCGCTGACCGCTGCGGCAGGCTTCCCCATCCCGGCGAACACGGTGCTGCAGGTGCCGTTCGCCGCCGGGGAGCTGGCGGTCGTCGCCTCGGCGGCGAGCTCGGACGTGCGCTTCCTGCTGCTGGACTGAAAGGAGCGAACATGGATAATTTCTGGAAAGCCATTGTGACCGCCGCGACGGCGGCGCTGATGGTGTACCTCAAGCAGCTTGTTATTCCGGTGGCGGTGCTGATCGCGGTGATGATCTGCGATTACGTCACGGGGATGACGGCGGCGTGGATGAACAAGGAGCTTTCGAGCCGCAAGGGCATTCAGGGCGTGATCAAGAAGGTTTTCTATCTGATGATCGTTGCCGTGGGCATGGGCATTGACTATCTCATCACGATGCTCGGCGCGAAGCTCGGCGTACAGCTGGATGTGAATTTTGTTGTGGGTCTGCTGGTGATCGTGTGGCTGATTATTAACGAACTCATCTCCATTCTGGAGAACAGCGGCAAGATCGGCGTACCGATGCCCGGCTTCCTCATGAAGCTGCTGGACAGGCTCAAACAGACGACGGAGAAAAAAGCAGAGATCGAGGCTCCGCCGGACAACTGATTATGGGAAGGAAACAGGGCGGGGCGACTCGCCCTGTTTTCGGTAAGGAGGAATCAACATGACGCTCGGAGAAGCGAAAAACAAGGTATACATGCTCCTCGACGAGCACAGCGCGGGCGGCGAGGTCGAGCACGACGAGGACATCGAAAAGAAAATGACGGCGTTCTTCGACATGGCACAGAAGACGCTCGCGCAGATCAAGAAGATTGTGAAGGAAGAGACCATCCAGCCGGTCTCGGGCGTGACGGCCTACGACATGCCGGACGACTTCTACGCGCTCTACCGCGTATGGGCGGACGACCGCCCGGCCACGAACCGCTTCCGCTGGCGGAGCGGGCAGATCATCATCCCGGAGGGCAGCGCCTCGGAGGTCATCATTGAGTACTACGCCATGCCGGGCTCCATCCTGGACGAGAGCGATGACTACGAATTTGAGATCGCACCGGACGCCTGCGAGTGCATGCCGTACTATGTGGCGGCGCAGCAGCTTCTCCCGGATCTCGTGATGGACTACGGCGCGATGCTCCAGATGTACAACTACAAGGTGTCCCTGCTCAAAACGACGCAGCCGGGCGAGAACCGGCGCATCACGCAGAGCCTGTGGAGGTAAGCCATGGCGAAGAAAACCGGAGTCAGCATCCAGCAGCGCGTGTATAAAACGTTCCGCGGCGCGGACTTTTCCACGGACCCGTCGCTCGTGGACTACTCCCGCAGCCCGCTGTGCACGAACATCGTGGCGGACGGCGGCGGAATGCCGCAGAAGCGGCTCGGCTGGCGGACGCTGTGGCAGAAGGACAAGCCGGTATACGGCCTGTTTGCCGGGAAGTTCAACGACACGGAGAAGAAGCTCGCCCACATCGGCACGGTGCTCTACGCCTGGGACGACGACACCGAGCCTACGCAAATACTCACAGGACTGCCGGAGAGGCGCTCACGAGCCGCGTATCTGGCCGGGAAGCTTTGGATCGTGACCGGGACTGGATTCTACGTATACGACGGCACAGCGGCGCACAGAGCCTCACAGGACGCCTACATCCCCACCACAGTCATTACACGAGGCTCCACGGGCGGCGGACAGAGCTACGAGAACGTGAACATGCTCACGCCGTACCGGAAGAACGCCTTCCAGACAGACGGCGAGACGACGGAGTTTCAGCTCGACGGCGACATTGACGCCGCGGGCACGGTACGGGCGTGGGTGTTCGGCGAGGAGACGACGGCGTTCACGCTCGACCGCGAGAAGGGCATCATCAAAATGAACGAGGCGCCGGCGAAACCGCTGGCCGGATCGGAAGACGGACTTGTGGTGCAGTTCCCGCACACGGTGGAGGGCTACACCGACCGGATCGATAAGTGCACGATCATCACGACCTACGGCATCGGCACGAACGACCGCGCGGTGCTGAGCGGGAACGCGGATCTCCCGAATGTGGACTGGACGAGCGGGATGAACGATCCGACGTATTTCCCCGACCTTTTGTACAACGAAGTCGGAAGCGAGGCCACGGCGATCCTCGGGTACTGCCGTCTCGGCAAGTCTCTCGGCATTGTGAAGGAGGATAACGGGCAGGACAGCACGATCTACCTCCGCACGGCGGAATTGCAGGACAGCGAGATCGCGCAGCCGCAGCAACAGGCCGTGGCGGGCGTCGGCTCCATCGCACCGGGGAGCTTCGCTTCCCTACTGGACGATCCGCTGTTCCTCTCCCGCACCGGGATTATGGCCGTAGCCACGAACAGCTACACAAGCGAGAAGATCACGCAGGGGCGCAGCTTCTACGTGAATAATCTCCTCAACGACGAGCCGGAGCGGGAAAAGGCCGAGGCAGTAATTTGGAACGGCATGTACATGCTCGCTCTCCCGAACGGCCACGTCTACGCCATGGACGGGCGGCAGAACAAGTCCTACCGGAGCGCAGCTCTCGGCGACTACGTATACGAGGGCTACTACTTCGAGAACATCCCGGCCTCGTGTTGGCTCAACCGGAGAGCAGGCGCGGAGGAGTCTCTGTACTTCGGCACCGCAGACGGAAGGATCTGCAAGTTCAACACGGACATAGAGAATATGAGCCGCTACAGCGACGACGGCGCTGCTATTCCGGCGGTGTGGGCAACAAAGTACGACGACGACGGCACGCCGGCCATCCTCAAAACGCTTTTGAAGCGCGGGTGCTGCGTGACGATCAAGCCATACGCGCGCTCGAGCGCCGAGGTATACATCCGCGCCGACCGCACCGGCGGCCACGAAAAGAAGGTCGCCGCGAAGCCGATGGACATTCTGGACTTTTCCGATATCGACTTTGAGCGCATCACATTCAACACGGACGAGAGCCCGCAGGAGATCTTCCTCAACCGCAAGGTGAAGAACTACAAGCGATTGCAGATCATCGTCCGCAACCAGGAACCGAACGAGGGCTTCGGCATTTTTCAGATCACGAAGCACTACGTTACAGGAAACTACGCAAAGAGGTGAAACAATGAGCTTACAGGATCAGAAGATCACAGAGGCCGCCATTGCCGCGAACGGCGTGCAGAGCCAGCCGGACAAGCTGACCGGCACGGCGGCGCAGAACAAGAAGGTATTCGACAATCTCATCACGGCGGTGGTAAAGGAACGCTTCAACGCTCTCATCGACGAGCTGACGGACGCGGCGGCTGCGGGACAGATCGGTGTGGCGGCGGTGTCCGGCCTTTCTGCGGGTACGGTGCAGGAGGCGCTTGAGGCGCTCGTAGGCGCGATGCAGGACATCACGCAGGGCAGCGTGGCAGACGGGAGCATCACGCTCGCCAAGCTCGCCGCGGAGGTGACGGCCATTGCTCTCGGCGGCGCGGCGGCAAGCCACACCCACGGAGCGGCAGACATTGCCTCCGGCACGCTGGACGCGGCGCGCCTCCCGGCGCTGGACAGCGCAAATCTGAAGGCAGGGAGCGTCGGGGCGACACAGCTTGCCGACGGCGCCGTCACGACGGACAAGCTCGGGCGGAGCTCCGTTACCGCAGAGAAGATCGCCGCGCTCGCCATTACGGCGGCGCTCATCGCCAACAAGACGATCACCGCCGCGAAGATCGCGGACGGAACGATCACGGCGACGCAGCTTGCGGATGGCATCTCGTATACCAAGTTTGGGCTTACGGCCAATCAGGTGCGAACCACAACCGCCGGAACGGCCGCGCCGTCCGGCGGATCGGACGGGGATATTTATCTCAAGTATACGTGAGGTGAGGGGATATGGCGAATCCAGTATCAATTTCTGCTTTCCACCGGGACACGGGCGGTTATGCGCAGATCAGCGGTACGGTTAGCGCGTCATATGTGCGCAGCGGAAGCAAGGTGACCATCACCATCACGGTTACCCTTGGTTCTGACCCGTACCCCCTCCATGCCTATCGCTACGGCGTAGACATCGGCGGCGTAACGTTTATTTCGCAGGACAACAGCCTGACAACTGCCACAAAGACCTACACCTACGACGACGCCTCTGCGAAGACCTATTCATACTCCGTTTCGACGTATCTTCAAACCGCCAGAAGCTATTCCGGGTATACGGACACTTATAGCTCGTTGACCATTGCCGTTCCTGCAGCGGGCGCAGAGGCCTACATCAAGGTCAATGGCACGTGGAAAAAGGCCAGCGCGGTATATGTGAAGGTCAACGGAGCGTGGAAAGAGTGCATTGTAAAATTCAAGACAGGAGGAGTGTGGAAGTAATGCTCACGGTAGATAAAGACAACACGATCCACCTGACGCGCGGTGACACGGCGCGGCTGCTCCTTGGAACCGTGGTGAACGAAGTCACGGGAAAGGACTATCCTCTCTCCGCCGAGGATACGGTGACGTTCACGGTGAAGAAAACGGTGTACGACAACGAGCCTGCCGTGCAGATCACCGTACCGGGCGGCGCGGCGATACACATCACGCCGGAGAAAACGCAGGAGCTGTCTTTCGGGAAATACCTGTACGACGTACAGCTCACGACGGCAGACGGCGATGTTTACACCGTCATTCCGCCGACGACGTTTGAGATTTTGAAGGAGGTGACATGATGGCGGACATCACACCGGAAGTATCGCTGACCGGCAGCATTACCCCGGAGGTGTCGATCGGCGGAAAAGTCACCGTGCCGGAGATCGTTTATCTTCAGGGGCTGCAGGGCGAACAAGGCGAACCGGGACCCAAGGGAGACACCGGAGCGCAGGGCGAGCGAGGCGAGAAGGGCGATGCTTTCACCTACGCCGACTTCACGGAAGAGCAGCTTGCTGCGCTGAAAGGCCCCAAGGGCGACACCGGCGCAAAGGGCGACAAGGGAGACCGGGGGCCGCAGGGGGAACAGGGCGATCCCGGCGAATCAGGAGCGCCCGGAGCCGACGGACACACGCCGGTCATCACGGCGGAGAAAACCGGCAAGGTCACGACCATCAAGGTTGACGGCGTGGTGGTGGCTACGGTCAGCGACGGCGTTGTGTCCGCCGTCAACAGCAAGACGCCAGATGACGCCGGGAACGTGGCGCTCACCGGCGGGGATATCCCGATGAGCCAAGACGACGGCACGACGCTTTCGGCGAAAATTGCCGCCAAGCAGTCACCGACACAGAATCTCGACGCTGAAACTGCGCTTGCCGATGAAGATTCTTTCCCGTTCTACGATGCGTCTGCGTCTGCCAACAAACGGACGCTGTGGTCGAACATTGTGGCCAAACTCAAAAGCTTGTTTCTTCCACTTGCTGGAGGGACGTTGACTGGAATAGTCACTATCTTAAAAGCTGATGATGCTTACATATCGATTCGTAACAGTACGAACGATACGAGATGCGCATTGGAGGCATATAACGGCACGGTCGGCTTGTACGCAGGACATCTCGGAAAATGGCTTCTTAAAAACGATGGTACTACAACAACGGTTGACAACACGATTCCTGCTACAGCAGGGGCAGTTAAAGCGGAAAATTTAGCATCAGATGCAGTAAAATTATCATTCACAAATACAAGTGTTGCTGCATCACAGTTCGTTTCTGATTCAACCTACACCGACTTTCCGTACCGGGCATTGGTATCTCTTTCGAGTGCTGTTACAGGGGACATGATTCCAGAGGTGGTGTTCAACGCTGCTGATGCTGCGAGCGGCATCTTCGCCCCCGTAGCCCAGAGTACAGGCGGCGGAATTATGCTTTACGCAAGCGAGAAGCCGTCCGCCGCCGTGACCATTCCGACAATTATTATGTGGAGGTGAGAGCATGATCGGAAGAACAAACGCCGGTGGCGGCGGAGGCGGCACCACGGTCGTTACATTCAAGGCCGCGCCCGGCAGCACGATTGCCTGGTCTGGTCCTCAATCGGGCAGCGCTACTCTTGCAACGTCCGCAACGACTGCTTCGGTACAGCTGAAGCGCGGAACTTACACTTTCACGAATACGCTATCTGTTAACGGGTCAACGAGAACGATATACACCAAGACGACTGTCGTCGGCAAGGACGCCGCGACCATTAACCTGTATCCCGACGGTGCGGTTTTCTGGTACGGGCTTGCAGTCGTTTCCGATATCGTAAAGGCCAGCTACGGAACATTTACAAGATACACAACCGCCGTGTCGTCGACCTACACCAGAACGCAAGACTATTCGCAATACACAATGACAAAGACAACGACGGCATACAAGACAACGGGGAAAACAACGATGCACGTTATCTACAGAGATGACGGCTCGTCTACCAGCGTCATTACTACCAGATTTGGTGCGCAAACCGCTGCTGTGGGCAGTACGGCGTCATCATCTGCGGCGTTCGGGTATGGCAACAGTAGTGGCGTGAATGAACTCGTTGTGTCATTGGGCAGTTTGGCGGGGCAAAGCCTCTATTTCTTTTCCGCGTTTAACACGTACAGCAATTATAGCGGCACAGGGAAATGTGCCCATACAATTTTCGCCGTTTATTTCGAATAAGGAGGATCGTAAAAATGACAGAAAAACAGATCAGAGCACAGGTCGTTACCGCCGCAGAAGCGTGGCTCGGCGCTAAGACCGGCAGCACGCAGCACAAGGAGATCATCAAAATCTACAACGCGCAGCGTCCTCTTCCGCGCGGCACGCAGATGCAGGAGGGCTGGGCATGGTGCGCGGTGTTTGTGAGCGCCGTAGCCCTCAAGCTCGGCTACCGCGATATCATGCCGACGGAGATGTCCTGCCACCAGATGATTCTGCTCTACAAGCAGCTCGGGCGGTGGGTGGAGAATGACGCCTATGTCCCGTCGGCGGGCGACGTTATCTTCTACGACTGGCAGGACGGCACGAATTATGCCGCCACCGACAACACCGGCACGCCGGATCATGTCGGCATCGTCACCTCCTGCGACGGCAAGACCATCCGCGTCATTGAGGGCAACGTGTCCAACAAGGTCGGCACGCGCGTGCTCAATGTCAACGGGCGGTACATTCGCGGTTTCGGTATTCCCAATTACGCAAGCAAAGCAACGGAGGATGAACCCATGGAAAACACAAGCATTGACGATCTCGCCCGGAAGCTCGCGACGGAGATCAACGACAGCGGCCTTGACGCGGCGGCGGTGCTCGCCAAGGTGACGGCGCTGCTCGGCAATACGGACAAGCCGGAAACGCCCGCAGAGACGCCCACGGAGCCGGAGAAGAAAGCGCCGACGGCGGCGGAGATCGACGCCATGGCGCGGGACGTGATCCGCGGAAAATACGGCAACGGCTCTACCCGCCGCGCTCTTCTCGGCGACAATTACGATGCCGTGCAGAAGCGCGTGAATGAGATTCTGAGAGGCTGACGTGATGCGGAAAAACAAGAAAAGCGACGAGCGGTTGATCGTAGGCTACGACTACTCCACGCCGGAGCTACGCGAGGAGACGGCGGACGCCCTGTTCCGGAGAGCCAAAAACGCCCGAACCGCCGTGGAGATCGAGTGGGAAAAGTGCAACGACTACTACAACGGCATCCACGACGCCTCGAAGGAGATGATCGACTACTGCCGGTCGAACGATGTGCCGTGGATCCCGGCGAACATGCCGGATCCGTACATCCTTGTGGAAAGCCAGATCGACCCGACGGTGCCGGAGCCGGAGTTCCGGGGACGGGACGACGACCTTGACAGCCAGAAGGCAAAGCAGCGCGAGTTTGCTGTGCGGTACATCACCGAGAACAACCGCCTTGCCGATATGAACACGCGCAACGAGCGCCGCCTCCTGAAGCTCGGGGACGCCTTCTGGAAAGCGTACTGGGACAAGGACATGCGCTGCGGCGTGAACGAGGGGGATATCCGCATAAAGGATATCCCCACGGAGGCGATCTTCCCTGACCCGGCCATCCGGGACGGGCGTTTGCAGGACGGGCAGTTCGTAGACTACGTCTACACGATGCACAAGGTGAAGTTCTGCCAGGTGTTCCGGCGCGAACTGGAGAAGCTGGGGCTCACGGCGGACGACATTCTCAGCGCGGACTACGTCTCGCGCACGGGGATCTTCGATCTCACGACGGCGGTGAACGATCTGGACGACACCGTGCAGGTGCTCGAGCATTGGTTCCGCCAGCCGGTGGAAACGAAGGAGAACGGCGAGACGATCCCCGCCGGGGCGGTGGCGTGCTCGATCCTCGCGGGAGGACGGGAACTGAAATACATCCCGAACTACTGGAAGAGGACCTGCAAGCAGAACCAGCTCTTCCCGTTCGTGCACTACTGGCGCATTCAGGATGAAAACCGCTTCTGGAACCGAAGCGAGCTTTCCCCGATCCTCGACCTTGTGGATGCCGCCGACCGGAAGCTTGCCATGAACATCCTGAACGACACGTTCCTTGCCAATGACATTTTGCTCGTAGAGGACAGCGCGCTTGCCGACGGCGAGGAATTTACCAACGAGCCGGGCGCGGTGGTACATCTCAAGCAGGGGCGCATGGGCGGAGTGCAGCGGCTCGGCGGATTGCAGAGCATCGCGAACGGCTCCATGGGCGTGGACTTCTTCAAGCAGCAGATCGAGCGGGCTTCCCGCAACTACGACACCAACACCGGCAAGGAAGCGAGCCGCGTCACAACGGCGACCGGCCTTGCCATGATGCGGCAGGACGCGCAGAGCCAGGCGGACATCAAGGGCGCCGACCGAAACGCCGGGTTTGAACGGCTCTATGAATTGCTCGACTGGCTGGCGCTGGAGTTCTTCGACGACGACCGCTTATTGTACATCGGCGCGGACGAGACGAAGGACCGCGCGGCGCAGACGCTGGAGTTCAACGCGGACGCTTTCACGGCGACGATGCCGGCGGTGCTGGATCCGGCCGGAAACATTGTGCGCGAAGAGTGGCAGTACTTCCCGCGCGTGGACGTGACGATCACGGCGGGAGACAGCGTAGCCCACGGCAAGGCGCAGACCCTGCAGACGCTGCAGGCGCTCACGCAGAGCCAGATCACGGCGGAGAACTGGAAGCTCTTTGCCGCGCAGCTCGATCTTATCAACCTGCCGGGCAAGCAGGATATCATCGACGAATGGCAGCGGCGGTTTGAGACGACGATCCCGACTTCCTCATTCGGCAGCGCCGGCAACTCCCTCGGGGAGGGAGCCACGGGTATACCGGGGGTGCAGACGCTCCCGCTGCTGGGAGGTGCGCCGGTATGAAGTGCCCGAAGTGCGGCATTGAGATGACAAAGAAGAACGCAGCGGAGTGGGAGTGCCGCAACCCGAAGTGCATCCGCTATCAGGGAGGAAAGAAGAATGGCAAAGCAGAAGGTTGACGCAGCGCTGGGCGGACAGGCGTCCGGGACGCTGTACGCCGATGCGGCGAGAAGACAGCAGGAACGGGAGAACCAATACGCCGCCGCTGCGGCTGCCGCAAAGAGCGGGAACGCGAACAGCTCTTCCCTGCAGGGGACGATCGATCCCGACCGGGGCTCCGGCTCTTCGAACAACGCCGGGACGGCGGCGAGAGACGCGGCGCTCGGATCGCTTTACGGGAGTCTCGCGGGAGCGGGAGGGATACCGAAGCCGAGCGGAACGACTACGCCGAGCGGGAGCTCGGGGTCTTCCGGCGGAAGCGGCGGAAGCCGTGTAACGTACATCGACTCGAACGGCAACGCGCAGAAAGGAACGACAACGCCCTCTGAGACCACGACGGAGCCGCAGAAGTCATATCTGGACGATCTCCGAGACCAGTACCAGAAGATGTACGACGACGCCGTAAAGGCCAACAACGACGCGGCAAAGGCTGCGGCAGAGCGGGCTCTTGCGCAGGTGGAGCAGGGCATCGGCGAGCTGGGCGACCAGTACGGCAGTCTCAACAAACAGCTCTACCGGGACTACATGGAATCACTCCGCGTTCTGCCGCAGGAGATGGCCGCACGAGGCTACAGCGGCGGCATGAGCGAATCCGCCCGGCTGGGACTGGACACGGCCTATGGAGAACGGCTGAACGAGAACGAGGCCGCGCGCATTGCCGCCATTGCCCAGCTGCGGCAGCAGGGCGCGGACGCCGAGTATCAGGCCAACGCCGCGAGAGACCAGGCAAACGCCGAGGCGCAGCAGAATCTCTACGCGAACATGGTGAATCTCCTGCTTCAGCAGCAGCAGGACGCCGCGACGAGAGCGCAGAACATGGCGCAGTACGGCGACTTCTCCGGCTATCTCGAGCTCGGGTACTCGCAGAGCCAGGTGGACGCGATGAAGAAGGCGTGGATCGCCGCCAACCCCGCGATGGCGCAGGCGCTCGGGTATGTTTCCGCACCGCGGTACAGCTCCTACGGCGGTTCGGGAAGCGGCGGGATCACCGTCACCACGGAAGGATTGCAGGATGCGATTCTCGGCGATCTGGACGGCGGGAAAGACCGGGTGACGATTTGGAACGATCTGGCGGAGCGGTACAGAGCCGGAGATATCACCGAAGAGCAGTTCCAGAACGCGATCCACTACACCGACTATGCAGCAACAGCCAAAGCGTTTGGCAAAACGCCGACGAGCGAAGGCTATAAAACATGGCCCGGAGGGAATAAAAAATGAGTTCACTCGACGAATATTTTGCAAAGGTAAACAGAGGAAGCCAGAAGGCTTCCTCTGTATCGGCATCCGGAGATAAACCGGCGAGCAATATGGACGCGTACTTCGCGAAGGCCGGGAAACCGTCGCGCACCAACCCGCTGAACCTGTATACGGAAGCTCTGAAAGCGTCGCAGGGGCAGAGCACCATGCAGACGCCCTATGCGGATGCGGCGGCGCAGATCAAGCAGAACGGGACACAGAATCTCTATGCACAGGCGGCGGAAAATGCGAAGCAGAGCGGGACGAACAACAACTTCTTCCACGGCATCGCGGGCATCTTTGAAAAGGCTGCGGCCGGCGCAAAGGAAGGACTGCGCACCGGCATGAACGAGATGGGCTACCGAGCGCAGGCGGCAGCACCTCTCAACGCGGCGGACGACGCCTACTACAAAGCCATGTGGGAACAGACCACGGGACGGAAAACCGGCGTGGAGATCCCGGAGGACACGCGCACGCAGGAGCAGAAGGATCTCGACGAATACATGGGCGTTGCGGATCTCAAAAACGACAGCGCACGAGCCATGCAGCGCGCGGCGGAAAAAGGCTACGAACGCCTCGACAAAGAGGGCGTGAAAACCACCTTCCAGCGCGACAACACGTATCAGGAGAGAGTAGACCAGAGATACGCCGACCTCGGCCCCAAGTGGCAGCAGGCCATGAGCATTGCCGGAAGCGTGGGCAACCAGGCGCTCCCAATGGCCGGGCGCCTCATCGGCACGGCCCTTTTGGGCGACAAGGGCGGCGAGGCTTTCCAGAGCCTCCTCTTCTTCAATCAGGCGTCCGGCGCGGCGATCGAGGAAGCGCTCGCGGACGGCGCGGGCTGGGGCGAGGCTTTGACCTACGGAACGGTGATCGGCTCGATCGAGGCGGCGACAGAAGCTGCCGGGGATATGGCAAACAAGGTGACGATCAAGGCCGCCGGAAAGTATCTCCCGAAGGAGCAGTTTACCAAGGCGCTCATCGGAACGCTCACGAGCAACAAGTCTCTGCGTACCGTGCTGACGCTGCTCGGACAGATGAACGGCGAGGGTCTGGAAGAAGTGGCGTCGGATCTTGTATCCCCGTTTGCCAAGAGCATCTACAACGGAAAGACGCTCGGCGAGAACTGGGTGGATGACGTGACGATCCAGGGGCTGTGGGAAAGCTATCTCGGCGGCGCGATCTCCGGCGGCATTCTCGCCGGGCTGGGCGGCGCTGTGCAGGGGCAGTTCCGGGCGCAGAACCAGAACTACGCCAACGAGACCGTCAACGCGAAGCTTGAAGAGGCGCGTGCCTCCATGAAGGAAAAAGGACTTTTCAACAGCGAGACCCGCGAGAAGATCCTCGACGCCGGAACGGAGCTAACAGCGCTGGAGGAACAGCAGCAGACTGCGGCGCAGGAAGCGCGCGACCACATGCAGATGATCCGCGAGATGCAAAGAGCGCTGCGCGGGGACGTAGGAGCGCAGACGCGGCTTTCCAACACGCAGGAGGGTACTTATACTGCCGGGACGCAAAACGCGCCTGTGGGCGCTCAGAGAGTGCAGACGGCGAATGCCTCCGTGAACCTTGCAACAGAGACGACAATCCCTCAGTCTGCTACGCAGACAGCTCCCTTTACACAAGGGAGCCAAAATACGGAAGGAGAATTCGGAAATGGACAGAGCACTTATCAGGGACGAGAAAACGGGGCTTATGATCTCCGCACCGGCGGACAAGCTGCCGCAGAAGGAGGAACGCAAGCTCTCACCGGAGGCCGAGCGGAAATTCCGGGAGGCGTGGGAGAAAACGCGCAAGCGGATCTACGGCAAGTAACGGCGGCGCAGCTCGGCATCCGAAACGGCGGCACGGAGGCCGTGACCATCGTGGACGCGCAGAGGCTCGGCGGCGAGGCGAAGAGCGCTTACGACGCGGTGTGGGAGACCGGGCTTGAGCCGGTAGCGGTACGCGGAGCTATCCAGATATCAAACGGCTACGCGAATGCCTACACGGAGAGCGGGAAGGTGTACTTCCGCGTGGACGCCACGGACAGCAGAGGAAACATCATCAGCCCCGAAACGCTGGTGCAGCACGAGATGTTCCACAACTACGCCTCCGAGGACGTTATACGCGCGACGGACGCGGTGATCCGCGCGAGCATGACCGCCGGGGAATACGACGGCATGTACGAGGCCTACCGGGACGCCTACGCGAGCATCTACGACTTTGAGACGATGAGCGTTGAGGAGATCGAGCGGCTGCTCACGGAGGAGATCGCGGCGGACGCCTACGCGGGACTGAATTACTTCTCCGGCGAAGCGCCGGTGCAAAAGGCCGTACGCGCCGAGACAGAAAGAAACGCCCCTGCCCAGAGGACAGAGGCGCAGCGGGAGACGACGGGGCCGCCGGAAAACCGGGCAAGCATCGTAACGCTTCCGGACGGAAAGAAATATGTGCAGGCCGACCGGCAGGTGATCTTCGGGAACGACCCGGCGAGCTGGGCTGACCAGATCCAAGGATACATCAACCGGAAGATCCGCAACGGCGAGGACGTGATACTCACGACGGATTCCGGGGACGTACTGAAGATCACGAAGGACACCGCCGGAAAGGCGAGCTTCCGGAACTATGTGCGCGATGCGAACGGGAGGCTTCGCCCACTTACAGATGCAGAATATGAAACCAAGTTGAACGCAGAAGCACACATTGATGAACTGGCGAAGATATCTGAAAAAACATCTGACAGAGCCAAACCGGATGAGATCGGAAGAACGGGGACACCAATACATGGCGACCTTGCAAAAAACGGATGGTACTACCGGCGTGCGTGGTTCTCTGACTTCGACGGGAAGTATTATCAGGTGACGATCTCTACCGCTGACGGTACAAACGGAGTTGTCGTATATAATGTCGGGCAAATAGAAAGAAGAAGCCCTCCCAGTTTTAATGGCTCTTCCGATTCCGTTACCGAAGCCGGCGCTCGTAGGGGAAAGTCTTCTTCTACGGCTACTATACGCCAGACGGAGGGAAATAGTCAAGAAAAATCTTCCGGCCGGGCGAGCGTGGCGGGCATCCGAGCCAGAACGGCCGACAGCTCCACGCTCCGCCGCGCAGAAGCGCTGGAAAAGAGCGGGGCGGACAACGAGGCCATCCGGCAGGAAACGGGCTGGTACCGCGGCATGGACGGGCAATGGCGGTTTGAGATCGACGACAGCGGCGCCACCTTCAGCCGGGGAGGCGAGGCGCAGTACCGCGCCGACAATGCGGACTATGAGCGGTATACGCAGCTGATGAACCGCATGCTCACGGAGAATCTGACGGAGGCGGAACACGCCGAGCTGCTGGGACTGGACAAGAAGCACAGCGGCACGAAAAGAGAACTGGCGCGCCGCATCGATACGGGGGACGCGACGCTGCGGGACATCATGCAGCACAACGCCCTCTTTGAGGCGTACCCTGAAATCGCGGAGACCAAGGTGAAGTTTGCTGACATGCCGGGCGGTGCGGCGGGCAGCTACAACCGCGAAACGAACACGGTCACCATCGACGCGAAGCTCAAGTACGACGCGAGCGAGGCTTTGGATGTGCTCATGCACGAAGTGCAGCACCGGGTGCAGGCGGCGGAAGGGTTCGCGAGCGGGACGAACCCTGGATACTGGAACCGCGGGGAAACCTACGACAAAGCGGCGGAAAAATACCGGGACAACCGGGCACGGCTTCTCAACGGACTGAGCGCTGACGAGCAGGCTATCTACAATGAGTACCGCAGCGTTGATCAGGAAATGGGGCGAATGCTCGACGGCTCCACACTCTACGATGAAAGCCGCATGGACGCGCTGGAGAAGCGCTCGGACGAGCTCTACAAGGAACTTTACAGCAAGGAGTGGTTCGGGAAGCTGAGCCGGTACGACCGCATTCTCGGCGACGCGGGCGAGGCTGTGAACGAGTTTTACCGCAACACCGCCGGGGAGATCGAGGCCAGAGACACCGCCTCCCGACGCCGGATGACCGCCGAAGAGCGAAAAAATACGCCGCCCAATCTGGGCGACGCGGATACCGTGTTTGCGGATGGAAATGCGACGAGCTTCTCTATCGAAGGCGAGGACGGAACGTACGAAGTACTGCGTGGGAAAGACGGAACCTACACCGTGCAGAGGCTGGCGGATGGGAAAATTGGCGACCCGCGCGGGAATATATACAAGCTCGCAAACAGTATATCGGAGCTGGCGAAGATGACCCCTGTGGCAAATCTGGACGGTACCGAGTTGAACGAGAGAAGCAAAACCGCGAGCCAGCAGATCAGAGAGTTCTTTGACGGGATCGGGAACCGTGTGGAACGCGAAGGTTACGGAGAAGTCGCGCTGGACGATTACGGAGCGAAAGCGTCCAGCACAAAAGACCATCACCCGACAAGAGCAAAGATAATGGCAGTTGCGGCGATCCCGGATGTTATCCGGTACGGAAAACAGATTTCGTATACCAACGATCACAGAGGAACGCCGTCTTATATTTTTGCCGCGCCTGTGAACATGATGGGGAAAACGGCGTATGTTGCGGCGGTTGTCAACGAAGTAACCAGGACAGAAAACGGCCGGGCAGTAAGAAAATACTACCTCAACGAAATTGTAGATGCAGAAGGATTCCGCTTTAACGTAAAGAAAGAGAATCCTGACACTACAAAGGCCGATCGCTCCGCCGGGGGCAGAGGTAACGGGGGGTCAGAATTCTCTTCTGATGCCAGTATACGCTCTGCCGCCGGGAATAGTCAAGAAAAATCTTCTGGCAGGGCGAGCGTGGAGGTGGAAAACCGGAAAACCGAACTGAGCGAAGAGGACGCCCGGCGGGAGCGCCTGCGCAAAATGCGAGAGGCTGGCCGACGGGAAACGGAGAGGATCCGGGCACGGGAAAATCTCGGAGCGGGACAGCGGTTCGTCCCGAACAAAAGCTCCGGCGAGGTCTACCGCGAGCTTATGGGCAAGGGCAAATCCAAAGTAAAGGTGCAGATGACCGGATTTCTCAAGGGGACGCCAAAGGATTCCACTTTCAAGGTAGAAGTGAAGCAAACGCCGATCGGCGGATACTACGAGGCCACGATCTTCCGCGACGGCCACAAGATCGACTCGTTCACACGGGCGCTGAAGGAGACTGCGGCGCGGGATGCGGCGGAAGAAGTGGACACGATGGCCAACAAGAACTTCTCCGAGGAGAACTACGAGCGCGCCAAGAAGTTTGAGGCCGAGAAAACCGCAAACGAGGATGCGAGGATCGCCGAGCTATTCGGAAATCCAGAACAGCTGGATACTGCGGAAGATTCCGCGAAAACCGCCAAGGCCGCGGAGGCTGAGGCGACGATCGACGCCACGACGGAAAAGGTTACGGACGAGGTATTGAAGGCCGAGCGGAACTACCGCGAGGAATTTGAGAAGATCACGAGCGGGGCCATGCGCATGTTCGTCAATGCCGGGGACACGGTGCGCCGGATCGCCAAGGCCACGAAGAGCAAGAGTCTGGAGGGCTACTACTTCAACGCCGGGGCCTACTCCCAGCGGGCGGGAAACTGGATCGCCAAGGGAGGCGCACGCACCGACATCAGCGGGCATAAGATCGGCGCGAGCCTCGCAGACACGCTCGCGCCGATACGAAAGGACGCGGCAAAGTACCGGGATTTCCAGCTTTATCTTCTGCATATGCACAACGTGGACCGCATGAAGTACGACAACAGCGCCGAGCTGGAACGGATCAAGGACAACCTCCGTTGGGTGAAGGAGGAATACCCACAGCTCAAGGAGCTTTCCAAAGAGGAGCTGCGCCGGATCGCAAACAGCGACAGCGATTCACCGGTTGTACGCCAGGCGGCGCATGAGATATTCCTTGCTGCACACAACGGCGAGACGCCGAGCCTTACGTCCGTAGCAGAGGGCGCGGCCTACGCGTTGGAGCTGGAACGGCAGCGCGCCATTGTGGAAAAACAGGGTCTGAAGCCGATATTCGGGTACGACGTGACGGCAGACGATTCACAGACGGCGGCGCAGCTCCTTGCGGCGAAGAACCCGGAGTTCAAGGAGTGGGCAAAGGAGGTTTACAAGTATTCGGATGATCTCATCCGCTACCGTGTGGAGGCGGGACTCATCACGCGGGAGTTTGCCGACGCGCTGAAAAAGCGGTATCCGCACTACATTCCCACATTCCGCGAGGAAGGGACGAACAGCAGGAAAGCCCGAAGCGCCCGGCGGAACGGCGGCATCGTCGTCTCCAACGCCATCGGGCGGGCTGTCGGCAGCGACGGCGTGCTTCTGCCGCTGCACACGGCACTTTCCAGAAAGACAGTATCCACGATGCGGAACGCCGGACTCAACCAGTTCGGCCTTGCGCTGGTGCGCGAGCACGACGGGAACAAAAAAGCCACGGAGAAGTACATCTGGGACGTTGCCGAGAGCGAATACACGCCGACAGAGGCCGCCATTGAGAGCGACGAGGACTACAAGCCGGTATTCGAGAACATCTTCTCCGTGAAGGAGAACGGCAAAGCCTACGACATCACGATGGACGAGGGGCTGGCACAGGCCATGAACGCATTCCAGCCGGACAAATACGCCAATTCCGATGTGGCAAAGATGCTGAAGAAAGGCAACGACCTGTTCAAGGCGCTATGCACAGGATATAACCCCATCTTTATGGTCAGAAACCTCGTGCGAGACGCTCAGGACGCAGCATTCTACTCTACGGATTCGGCCACGTGGGCGAAAATGTTTCCATCGGCGTGGAAGCAGATCGTGACGAACGGTGAAATCTGGCAGCAGTACAAGGCGTTGGGCGGCTCCTACGCCTCCATGCTTGACTACACGACCGGCATGGTGAAAGAACCGAAGAGTGCTGCCGGAAAGCTCGCGGCGAAGTATGAAACGCTGGGACAGGCTATCGAAGCTGCTCCGCGTCTCGCGGAGTTCATGACGATCCTTGCCAACGGCGGCGGGAGCAGGGACGGGGAGTTCACGCAGAACGACCTCATGGAGGCAATGCTGGGCGCAGCGGACATCACGACGAACTTCGCCCGCGGCGGCACGGTGACAAAGATGCTGAACAGGTATCTTGTGCCGTTTCTTAATCCCTCTGTGCAGGGCGCGGACAAGTTCGTCCGAAACATCACCGACCGGAAGGGGTTTAAGGCGTGGGCGTCCCTCGCAATTAAGGCGGCGGCGCTCGGCATTTTGCCGGAGCTGCTCAACGGGCTGCTCTACCGCGACGATGACGAGTGGGACGACATTCCTGACCAGACGAAATCAAACTATTATCTCTTCAAACTCGGGGATGGATATTGGCTGAAAATCCCGAGAGGCCGCGCGCTAGCGGTGTTCTCCGCAGGGGCGACGTATGCACAGGAAAAGGCAAAGGGGAACGACCCGAAGCTCTCCGACGTGATCGAGGTCGTCAAAAGCAACGTTGCGCCGACCGATATTTTCAACCAGAATATCGCTACCGCGTGGACACAGACAAAACTCACAAACCCAGATAACCCCGGCACAACGTGGTACGGCGGAAACATCGAGAGCGACCGCCTACAAAACTACCGGCCAGAGGATCGGTACGACGAGAAAACGGATGAACTCTCCAAGGCTATCGGAAAGCTGTTCAAGGTGTCGCCGAAGAAAGTCAACTATCTGCTGGATCAATACTCTGGCGTGATCGGAGACCTTCTTCTGCCGTGGCTCACACCATCAGCAACGGCGAGCTCTCCGGCGCTGGCGCCGCTCAAGCAGGCGTTCATGCTTGACAGCACGAGCACCAACAAAACCACCGGCGAGTACTACGATCTTCTGGACGATCTCAAGTACGACGCGAACGACGGCGACGTAGGCGCGGGAATCACGAGAAAGTACGTTTCCCATGCCGGGGACGAGGTGAACGACTACTACGCACAGATCCGCGAGATCCAGAACGACGAGGAGCTCACCAAGGCCGAGAAGAACCGGCTCGTCCGGGCGCTGAAGTCACAGCTCATCGAACGGCAGAAGGAGATCATCGCGCAGGCCGAGCCGTACCGCGAGGCGGTGGACAAATACCTCAAGGCGCACCCGGAGCTCTCGACCGACAACGACGCGGCCATCGCGGAGTATGCCGAGATGTACGAGATCACCGAGGACCAGGCGGAAAGCCGCATGGACGCCATCGTATACCGCGAGGCCAACCGCGAGGTGTTCGGCGCAGAATATGCGCTGCGCACCTACAACGCGGACGTGTACGACAAGGCCCGCACAGCGTATGCAAAGGGCGTTTCCTACGAGACCTACTACGACTACTACTTCGCCACGAAGGAGATGCACGCCGACAAGGACGAGAACGGCAAGAGCATTTCCGGCTCAAAGAAAGCAAAGGTCGTGGAGTACATCAACTCGCTCAACATTCCCGCCGGGCAGAAGGACGCTCTTTACGTTGCCGCCGGGTACACCGAGAAGAGCGCACGGTATCAGAAATGGAACGGCGGAAGCGGCGGATCGGGAGGACGCAGCGGGAAGCGGACGACGCTCAAGGCGCCCGCGCCGAAGGCCGGAAAGATCATCATCCCGGAGGCTTCCGCGAAGCCCGGCGGAACAAAGACCGCAAAAGCGAGCGGAAGCGTGATCGCGGACTTCACACAGAAGTCGAGCGGGACGGACATCCAAACGGCTGTAACCCAGGCCAAGAAAAGGGCGATCAAGGCGGGGAACCGGACGGTGTATGTCGAGGAAGGAAGCCCGATCGATTACTTCCTCAAGTACGGGAAGCTGCCGAGTGTGAAGTAAGAAACGAAAACAGGACAGGGGTCATTCCCTGTCCTGTTTTTGTGTTATAGCGAATTAGCTTGGGGTATCCCCCCGCCCTGCTTTTATGCCGCTCAAAAAAATTTAAAAAAATTTTTTTGAGGGCTGAGCAAGGCCGGAATTTGCCATCAAATTTGCCATCAAATCGTGCCAAAAAGTGCCCATTTTTCCCTATTTGAGACGCTGAAAAAAGCGGCGAAAAAGGACATAGAAAAACCCGAAAACCATTGAATTTCAAAGGTTTTCGGGTTTTGGTGGGGGCGGGTGGATTCGAACCACCGTAGGCATTGCCAGCAGATTTACAGGCTGTTAAAAGTCCTTATTTTTCAACGTTCGGCAGATTCTGCCATCAATTATGCCATCATTTTGTTCAGAGCATCGTCCAGAGCGGCGATGCTCTTTTTTCGTTTTGCATCACGCAAGTCGGTATAAATTTCACGCGTGATCTCCACGCGGGAATGGCCGAGGATCTGCTGCGCGGTCTTCTCGTCAACGTCTGCTTCAAACATCAGCGTGGCCGTGCCGTGGCGCAGCTGGTGCGCCGTGATTGTGGGCTTTCCGTCTATATCGACGAGACCGGCAGAGGCGCACCAGCGCTGCCAGGCTCCCTCGAACTGACGGAGAGACATATACCCTCCCCCTTCCCCGCTGCGGTTGCTGGGCGGTGCGGGGAACAGCAGCGGCGAGCGGGACGCGAGCTTCGCTTCCTTCAGCCGGTCGAGCAGAGCGAGAGGGATCGGGACGACGCGGTTTCCGGCTTCCGTCTTCGGCGGCTTGACGGACGCCTTGCTGCCGGACGGATAGGTAAGCGCTTTGGTGACGGAGATCTCCATACGCTTAAAATCTACATCCGACCAGAGCAGCGCCAGCGCCTCGGACTTACGGAGGCCGGTGCAGAGCAGCAGCGCCGGGAACAGATCAAACCCGTCGCCGGAGGAACGGAGGATCGTTTTCATGGCGGCGTCGTCCGGCGCGCTCCGCTTCCCGTGCGGGAGGCCGCGCGGGAGCTTCACAGCGGAGACGGGATTATACTGCACGAGCCCCTCACGGATCGCATAATCAAAGATCATGCGATAGAGCGAGCGGACGGAGTTCACGACCGTCCGGGAATACCCCTTTGCCTTGAGACGGAGAAGGTGGGCGTTGATGTCCCCGGCGGAGACCTCGCCGATATCCCGGCGGGCGTATCGCGCGGCCATCTCTTCAAAGTGCGGGGCGTAATTCTTCCATGTGGCGGGCTCGATCTCTTCACGGTGCTCGCACTCCCAACGGGAGGCGACGGAGGAAAAGAGCCGGACAGACGGATCCTCTGCCGGCGCGCCGGAACGCTCCGACAGACGGCGGTGCAGCTCGGCGGGGTCTCGGTCGCAAATGACGTGGCGCTTCCCTGCCGCGTCGCGATAATAGCCCTGATAACGCCCGTCCTTGCGGAGGGTGTACAGACTGGAATAATCTTCTCTTTTCATTTTTCCTCCTTGCGCTGCCGGTGGCGGCGGCATACACGGACGATGACAAGGACGACCATCACCGAGGCGGCGGCGGCGCAGGCCATCGAGAACACGGCGGCAAAGTTCCACTCGCCGCGGAAGAAGCCGACCTCCGTACACCGAAGATCCATGGTAACGCACCAGACGACCAGGACGAGGAAGAACGCGCCGAGCATCAGGATGACGGTACGGAGATACTCGATGTCCCGCACGGACGCTTCGTACCGCGCCTTCCAGTACGCGGCGTCCTGCCGGGCGAGCTCCGACTCCGCGCGATCACTCGGGGAGAGAATGCCGAACGTCTCATCGAGCGAGACGTGCAGCTCCCGGGAGATGCGCACGACGGTATCGAAGCTCGGATTCGTGGATTTTGGGGAAAAGGCATACTCCACGGTGCTCGGCGACAGATCGGCGGCCTCGGCAATGTCCGGGAAAGTGCGTGTGCCTTTGGCCTCTCTCCAGCGGTTTTTCAGCGCGTCCATTTCGGTCATGTTCTCCGTCCTTTCATTATTTTCGGGGTGAACCGGAATATATTCGGGTCGAAAAAGCTGAACTCCGGCTCGCCCACAAAGCGTTCGGTTTCGGAAATTGCCGGGAACTGCTACGATACAGGCACAGCAGGGCGAGCGGGACGCCCTGCGGCAGACGCCCGGGGCGAGTCTGTGGCACGGCCACTCCGGGCGTTCACCAACACTATAGCACCGTTTCCCGCCCTGCGGCGCGGAAAATATACAAGTTTGTTGGAATATACAAGAGAATGACCCAAAATACAACAAAATGACAAGGGAGGAAGAAATGGAAGAGCGGGAAAAGATCATCGCGGAGATCACGGAGCTGCTGAAGGATGCGGACGAGGAGGCGCTGCGGTTTATCCGGAGTTTCCTGAAAGCGGCATAGAGATCATTTTCGTGAGATCACGAAAATGGTAAAGAATGAACCCGTCGGAATTTCCGACGGGTTCATTTTATCAATCGTCATCGTCGAGGGCCGCCATGAGCTCCTCGATAGAACGGAACGGGCCAAACAAATCGATGCCGGCCTCGGCGTCCTCGATTGCCTTTCTTGTTTCGGCGTTCGGGATCTCGGCCGCATAAGGAGTCTTGCGGGCGTTGGAAAAATCGTACTCAGTCTGCATGATATCACCCCTTCAGGTTTCCGGGAACTGTATGTACATGGGGGTGCAGTTGTTGTTTGAGCCGTCGCGGGGCATCTCAAAGAGGTCGCTCACTCGGCTGAAGCCTTTCTTCTCATAGAAGCCGACGGCGGCGGGGTCAGCGCAAGCGAGCAGATACTTTATGCCGGCCATATGGCCGCGAATGTCGTCCGCCGTGTAGGCGGCGAAGTCGATCAACGCAGAACCGACGCCGTTTTTCTCATAGTCTGCATCAACGGCCAGCTCCGCGATCTCCAATGCCGGGGAGCCGCGTTTCTTCCCATCGTCGCCGGTATAAAAGAGCGAGGAAAGACGAAGGGCAACAAAACCGGCGATTCGCCCGGCGTCTGCATCGATCAGCACGTGGGTGACGCCCATACCGGAACGCTTGTCCGAGAGAGCGACGAAGCGAATGTATTCTTCGTAGTGCCCGGGATTATCGCAAGAAGAAGGGCTGACGCGAAATTGCCACGCCAGCCCGGAGTGTTCCTGATCGAAAAGCGAGAAGGAAAGATTCATTTCTTATCTGCTTTCAGATACTTGCTCACATTCTTCTTTGCTTCCTCGATGCGCTCCTTCGTCATGACGGCGGGGGGCTTTGCATCCGGACGTTTTTTCCCGAAATTATAGACATAATTCGGAGAGGCTGCGGACATAGTATCAACTCCTTTCCCGGCTGCTGGTATACGCATGGAATCTCCATGCACCTACACTATACGCGGGGTCTGGAAAAATGTCAAATGAAACTTGACAAAAAAGAGAACGGAGGTCAATCTCCGTTCTCTTAATTCCAGACGCACTTTTATATCCCGCTGTCGCCAAGCGGCAAGTTTGGCTGGACACACTCTTATATCCCGCTGGTGCCAGGCGGCATTATTTACGAAGAAAATACTGAAGCGAGCTGCACCGGCGGATGTTTTCGTAAAATGGATTTCCGCGCTGAGACAGAGCTTTCAGATAGAGCCGGTAATACCGGCGCATACCGTTTGTGATGATGGTCTCGCGGCCTTTGATTATTTTAAATTCGGCTGAGTCGATAAAAGCGGGATCGGGAGATATGTAGGAGGAATCCTCGACGACGACAGCCTTCGTATAATCCAGCCCGGCGTCGTCAACGGTGAAAAAGGCGTGTTTGTGGCGGATGTGATGCCGGAACGGAATGGCGAACAAAAGCCCGTCGATCTCCACTTCCAGACAAGCATACGGGCGGTCCTTTTTTTGAAGTATTTCGGGAAAACGACCGTACCGGGCGAAGAAGGTATCAGCAAGGTAAACCAGACGCATGTTTCTCTATCTCTCCCATTTGAAAAAGCGCCTCCCAGCGTGAACCAAGAGGCGCTCTCTTCCGTTGAGCTTTCTTTTGATTATGCTGCTCGCGCTCTACGAGCAAATCATCCATCGAGCTTTCTTTTGATTATGCTGCTCGCGCTCTACGAGCAAAGGCGACGGCAGAGACGAGGAACATAAGTTCTTTGTCTTGCGCAGGCGTGGCCGCCTGCAACGCAACTATAGCAGAAAACATCAACGAATACAAGGGAAAATTCTGTAAAAATGAAAAGAGAGCGGGGATTATTCCCTGCTCTCTTTTTCGTCTGCGATGGAATTATAGATGTTCTCAAGGATCTGCCATTCGGGGGAATTGGGCTCGAAGCGCAGGAGCGACGTGATGAGCCGGGAGCGGAAAGATTCCGGCCGGTCGGCCAGGAGCTTCCGAACAAGCTCGCCCAGCTCTTCGGCACGGGGCTTTATCTCGAACATCTCCCCTTCGCCATCGCGCAGCCAGGCTTCCCGCACATGGAACTCGCGGCAGATCAGCGAGATCACCGCATCGGACGGAGCGGAAACATCGACTTCGTATTTGCCAATGATTCCACGCTGGATGCCGAGCCGGTCGGCGAACGCCTGCTGCGTGAGGTTCTGCGACTTGCGCAGCTCTTTGATACGACTGCCAACGGACATAGGCAGCACCTCCTTTCGAGGACACTTTAACAGCATTAGAACAGAAAGTCAAGAAAAAATGTTCCATTAGAGCAAAAAGGGGCTTGACAAATGCACTAATAGAGCATATGATTGCACCATAAGAACGGAGCAACGCTCCGAAAAGAGCAAAGCAATGCAACACAGCGCCCCGCACGGGGCGGCGGAGAGGGGGTGAAACGATGGAAAAGGTAAAGGAACTGCTCATGCGGCAGATGGAGCTGCTGAGCAGCGCGTCGGAAACCTCCGCCGCCTGCCTGGACGATGCCTATCTCGCGGAGCTTTCCCACGCGATGGCAGCCATAGCGGCGGAGATCCGAGGGATCGAAAGACGCCCGTCACGGGTCGAGGCGAAGGGCGCGAATGGGGAACCGCTCACTCTTTTGAAGTGATGTGGTCGAAGAGGTCGACGGCGGCAGCGGCGGTCGCGGCTATGGCACAGCCGGGGACGCCGCTCACCGTGACGCAAAGAGCGCAGCTGAGATCACACGGGACTTTCTTTTCGGCGGTGCTGAGGAAAGGACAGAAGTTCGGCATGAGAACACCTCCTTTCTTCGGTTATTCAATTCCAATATACCAGAACCGGCGGGAGAATGGCAACACAAAGCAATGCAACGCACCGCCCCACGCGGGGCGGCGGGAGGAGGTGAGAGGGAATGACGGAAATGGAGTTTCTGGAATCGCTGAGCAAGGAACAGGCCGAATTTTACGCAAGGACGCTGGATGAACTGTGCGAAGCTCAAATCAAGGAATACCAGGAGCGGGACGAAGCCATCCGGCACGCCAACCGGCAAGCGGCGGCCATTGCGGTTTTGGCCGCCGCAGCGGTGGCGGCTGTCATTTCAGCACGGAAATGACGAGCGAGGCGAACGCGAAGAGAAGGGCAATAACAGAAATGACGTTGGCTCGATCCGCCGAGCGGGCGGAGCGCTCGGAAGCGTCGGCAGAACGCTTCGCGGCCTCGTTGGACTCGATCTCCCGCTGCTCGCGGCGAGCTTCGCGCTCGGCGACCTCGGCCTCTTTCTTCTGGCGCTCGATTTCGGCGTATGCGCGCTCCCTTTTCTTGGCGAGGGAAAGGCCGTATCCGTCCATGAAAATCACCTCCTTTCTGAATATTTCAGTATATCAGAGCGGAGGCGGAAAGCAAACACAAAGAGATGCAACGCAGAGGGGGGGTGAGAGGGAATGAATGAGATGAAGATCACCATTGAGATCGGAGGCACGAAGCGGGAGGTTTACTGCTTCCAGCGGGAAGAGGATTTCCTCACGGTCCTTTCGGTAAGAAAGTGTACGGGTTATTCTCCTTTAACTTACAGATGCACACTTGCAACGGTTCTCCATCTTTGGTGGCAGGGAATGCTTGAGAAAATCGGAATTTCAGATCGCTGAACATTTCGTCCGTGGTGACGATGAAGCCGTCGGAAAAGACGGGGATCACGTTCATTTCAAAGTCTTTCAGGAAGAACGAGACAAACTCGTCCAGCGTGACCGGGGCGGAGAAGTGAAAGTACGCCATTGTTTTCAGCGGGATTTTGGACATGACAAGACCTCCTTTTTCTGGATAAGACCAATATACCAGAAGCGGCGGGAGGATGGCAACACAAAGCAATGCAACAGGTACGATGAAAAATGCCACGGAAAAGGGAGACCGGCGGGCGGCCTCCCTCCGGGAATCAGGCGACCTCCGAGACAAGGAAGGAAAACTCGTCTTCCGTCACGCCAAGGATCGAAAGAGCCTTCCTGCGAACAGAACGGCTCATTCTCTCGGTCCCGCGGTACAGACGGCAAAGCGTCAGAACGGAGACACCGAGACGGCGGGCGAAGACGGCGTTATCCTGCTTGTTCAGGAAGAACAGCACGAGACCCTCTTTTTCCGGGTGCGGCAATGTACCACCACCTTTCATCTCCGAGATGGAGATACAAAGCAGCACACGGCCGTGGCATTTTTCATCGTACCGCAGGAGCGGAAAAAAGACAAGCGATAGGAGGAGAAGCAATGGGCGAGGACAATTCAGGACTGGCGATCCCGATGTGGCTTTTTCAGAACCCGGAAACGGAGGAGCTGAAAAAGCGTGCGGATGCGCTGGAGAAGCGTGTGACGACGCTGGAGAAGGAGATCGTCCTTCTCATCTGGGCGATCGCGGCGGCTGCCGCTGCGGGGGCGGCGGTGCTGCTGGTGTGCATGTGAGGAGGTGATGAGCGTGAGCGAAAAGGAAAAGGCGCTGGCCGAGAAGGTGTGCGCGCTGCCGCCGGAGCTTCAGGAGAAGTTCGTGCAGCAGATCGACGGCGCGGCTCTGGCTGTTGAGTACATGCAGAGCAAGCAAAAGGACGAGAAGGAGGCGGGCTGATGCCGCGCGAAAAGGAAGACTACCGTGCGATCCTCGAAGACATTCTCACCGCTACGGGCGGGAAGCGGATGCTCACAATCGAGGACGCGGTGCGGTATCTGGGGCTGAGCCGAAAGACTGTGAAGAAACGGTATATGCCGGAGGACGGGCCGATCAACGCCTGCGTGCTGGCGCGGCGGCTGTGCCCGTGACACCTCTCCCCTGCCCCGCTGCGGCGGGGACAATCCCTCAGTCAGCCTGCGGCTGACAGCTCCCTTTGCACAAGGGAGCCTCAATTTGGAAAGGACTAAGAACGATGAAAGGTATTTGTTTTCTGTGCGGGAACTATGAGCAGCTCGAGGAGCACCACATTTTCGGCGGGGCGCGGCGGCCGATCTCTACGAAGTACGGCCTGACCGTCCACTTGTGCCCGTGGTGCCACCGGATCGACGCGGACAGCGCGCACCGCAGCGGCGAGACCGCCGACCTGCTGCACCGCTACGGCCAGCACAAGGCGATGGTCGAGCAGAAGTGGAGCCGAGAAGAGTTCATCGCGCACTTCGGGAAGAGCTATCTCGACGAAGCGGAGCTCTGGAGCATCGAGAACCCGGACGTGAGCTGGGACAACGAGGAAGCCTTTCACCTGATCGAGGAAGGGGCGGTGCTGCCGTTTTGAAGGATCCATACATATGCTGCCGGACGAAGTGCCGGTATCACAGCGGCGACGTGAGCGGGGCTCGCGGGAGCTGCAACTACTTCTTTATCACCGGCGAGACCAAAACGAGCCGGGGCGAGGCCGACATTACGCGGAAATGCGGCCTTTACAAGCCGGGGACGGCGCCGCGGGCGCGGCCGCAGCCGGTCGTGCTGCGGGGAAGCTCCCCGAGGAAGGGACCCGGGACCGAAACGCGGACGAGGGCGCGAGCCGGAAGAAAGTACGACTGGGCGCAGTTCCGGGCTCTCTGGGAAGAGGGCAAGAACGACCGGGAGATCGCGCGGACGATCGGATGCAACCCGGACACGGTGCAGAAGTGGCGGCACGCCGTGGGACTGCCGCCGCGGTACCGGCCGGAGATCGACCGGAAGAAGCTGAAGGAGCTGTGGGAGGCCGGGATGGACGATCCGCACATTGCGCAGGAGCTCGGCATTTCGACAATGTCCGCCTGGCGGGCACGCACCTCCATGGGGCTCCCGACACAGAAGGAGAGGGCGAAGAAATGAAAACGTGCCGGGGATGCCCGCACATTGCCCTTGACCAATGGCCGGGAGGGAAGCAGGCGGTACGGTGCTTCTGCCGCGAGAACGGCGACAAGTTCGGCCGGGTGCTGCATGTTGTGCGGGACGGGAATCCGCACCCGGACGCGGTGCACACGCCGGCGTGGTGCAGGAGGGACGACCGCTGCGGCGGGGGCGACAATCCCTCAGTCTTGCCTACGGAAAGCCAGCTCCCTTTACACAAGGGAGCCTAAGAAAGGAAGGAGAAATTCAATGATCCCGAAGGAGACAAAGTGCAAATACTGCGGGAGGCCGGTGATGTTCGTGCCGGGGCCGCGGGGGACGCTGTGCGTGGAAGCGGCGCTGACGCCGTACCGCTTCCGCAAGGCCGAGGAAGCAGACCGCGACATGGTGACGCTCTACACCAACAGCGGCACGCCGCTGCCGGTGATCGAATGCGAAGAGGACGAAATGCGCGGGGCGGCGCACAAGTTCCATTTCTGCCCGAACAAGAAGAGACTACGCCGGGAGGAGCAGAGCCCCTCCCCTACAGGAAGAAAGGGGTATCGGTAATTATGAGCAGAAGCAAGGCAATGTTTATCACGGCGATGGTCATGGCGCTGATGAGCGCGGTGATCTTCTTTATCTGGCTGAACGGAAAGGGGTTCTCCATCGTGGAGGCGGTGTTCGCACTTTACGGCTACGCCTCGTTCGCCGCCGATCTGTGCCGCTGGATGCGGCTGCCGGACGCGGCGATCCTCCAGAGGGGAGGGCGGCACGGATGAAGCCCTGCCCGTTCTGCGGCGCGGAGGCGCGTCGCTCCATCGCCCCGGCGAAGGGACACCCGATGGGAACGTACATCGCGACGATCCGCTGCACGAACGGAAACTGCGGCGCGGAGATGCACACGCTGTACCCGGCGCCGCCGTGGACGAAGGATCCGCTGCGGCAGGCGCGGCTGGATATCGAGAGACGGTGGAACCGGAGGGCAAAGGATGCGTGAGCGGGTTTTATGGGCGTGCGGGGCATGCGCTGCTATGGCGGCGCTGCTCGCGGTGCTGGGACAAATCTTTTAGCCGAAACGGGCGGGAGCCCGTCGCATGGGAATGGCCGCCCATGCCTGAGGATGGCAGGCCGGAGAAAGAACGGATGCATATGTCGGTTGTGGAAAAGATCGAGCGGCAGCAGGCGAAGGAAAAGGGGCGCACCGCCGCGTGGATGGTGGGCGAGCAGCTCAAGGACATTGCCCGGCGGGAGCCGGAGAGCGCGGAGCTGCTCGACAAGGATCTCGATATCCCGGAAATGAGCATTCAGCAGGCCGAGAAGAGGATCAAGGCCTGGGCGGACGCACACAGGACCGGAAGCTTTGCATGCGTGACGGGCGCAGAGGCGGAAAGGATCCTAAGGGAGTTTTACGGGCTGTGCACGGGAGACGGTCTCTCCCTCCGTCACGGCGAGGCCGTGACACCTCCCTCGTCAGAGGGAGGCAATCCAATCATTGATCTGGGGGCGTTTTTATGATGCTCTCGGAAACGCCGCCGGAGGGGCTGCTGGACTGGGTCAAGGCGCAGAAGCTCAACTGGCGGGACTATTTCATCTACCGCGCCGGTTGACAGACGGATCCCCTGACGGGCCTCCGGCACAAATGCGTGGACGCCGTGTGCTCGGCGTGCGGGGAAACGGTGAAGCTCTCGCATGTGCCGGGCGGCGGCTGCGGCCACGCGGGATACAGCGCGCCGTTCGGGTTTATGCATCCGGTGAGCGGGGACGCGCTTACAAGCGGCGACAGGCTCGCCTGCCCGATGTGCGGCGAGGCGGTGGAGGCGCGGCACGTGTCCTCGGCAATGCATCTGGAACGCTACGTCTGGCCGATGACGGCGGAGCAGCTGGGCGGCGAGATACGGCTGCTGACGCGGCAGGCGCGGCAGATGGTGCTGGAATACGGCATACAGATCGGATACCGTTTGCAGCTCGCCAAGGACAAGGTCGGCGAGGACTTCGCCGGATGGGTGGAACGCGAGACGGAGATCAGCAAGTCCAGCGCGTACCGGTTCATCAAGCTTTACAACGAGTACGGGTCTGCGCAGGGGTCGCTTCTGGGCGTGGAAAACATTTTCCCAACGTTGGGAAAAATCAGCGTTTCCAATGCTTTGCGGCTTTTAGCCGTGCCGGAGGAGGAGCGCGAGGAGTTCGCCCGCGAGGTGGACGCCGAGCACATTTCTGCCCGGGATCTGGAGGAAGCGATCCGCGAGCGGGACGAGGCGCGAAAGAGCCTGGAAACGGCGGACAGGGAGCTTGGAGAGGCACAGAAGGCGCTCCGGGATGCCGAGGCCGAGCTCGCCGAGACGAAGGATGCGCTGGAGGATCAGCGCGTGAAGCGCGAGGACGCCGAGGACGCGGCGCAGAAGATGGAGGTGATGCTCCGCGAGGCGGAGAGCCGCCCGGTGGAGGTCGCCATCGACGAGACGGCCGTGCAGAAGGCCGTGGAGGAGGCGAAGGCCACCGCCGCGGAGGAGAAGAAAAAGGCCGTGGCCGAGCTGGAAAAGCGCCTGAAGGCCGCCGAGGCCGCTGCGAAGGAGGCCGGAAAGACCGCGGGGGCAGCGGCGGAAAAAGCTCGTGCTGAGACTGAGGAGCTGCGAAAACGGCTTGCGGCTGCGCAGAGCGGGGCAAACGAGGTGATACTGCTCGTGAAGCTCGCGCAGGAGAACTTCAATCTGGCTGTGGAAAAGCTGCACGTGATGAAGAGCACGGACGGCGAGACGGCGGACAAGCTGCTCGCCGGGACGAAGAAGATTTTGGAAACGCTTATCGGGAGGTGCGGATAATGGCATTTGATGATTCGGCATTGGAGCGGGCGCTGAGGGCGGAGACCAAGCACGGGCTGATGCTCTACTGCAACGGGGACGAGCTCACGGCGCTCGGCTACGAATGGATGGCCGTTGTGCCGATGGACGGTCTGCGGGAACGCCTGCGCGGGACGCTCGGCGCGCTGGTGGAAATGCTCGGCTACATACCGGAGAACGACACGGTGCGGATCGTGCGCAGCAAGGGCGACTATCTCGTGCAGCCGGAGCTGCCGGAGACGGTCGGTGAGGAAATCTGCGGCTATGTCGGGGAGATGTACACCGAGGAGATACGCCTGACCGGGCTGCGGATGGGGCTGAGCTTCCTGATGCAGAAGAAAACCGGAGAGATCGTCGGAGTGACGCCGCGCGGGGCGAATCTGAATGTGCGCCGGTACTTGATCACGCCGAACGGGATCGTCCGGCAGGAGGACGGCGACACCGGCGAGCGGCTGTACCGCCGCGGCTATCGCCCGCGCGAGGACACGGACAGCGAGGCGACGCTCAGAAAGTGGCGGCATCTTGAGGCGATCAGCTGGTGCGACTGGGACGCGCCGGAGGAATAAAAGGACAACAAAAAGCCCGCCGGGAGACCGGCGAGCAAAGGCGTATTCAAGAGCGGCGGAAGAAATCAAAGTCCACGTCCACGAGCGTGACGATCTCGCCGGGCTCATGCTCCGGGGACAGCGACGCGGGAGCGGGAACGGCGCGGCCGGAATCCTCCTCGCAGATACCCCAGAGGCCGATGGCCTCGCGCGCCATATCGATGCATTCGGGGACGGTCTCGCCCTCGGTGTTGATATCCAGACCGGGGACGCGGACGACGTAGCCGCCGGACGGATCGGGCGTGAGGACGATGGGATAAACGGTTTTACCGGATTTGGCGAGCCGGACGGCGGGCATATACACGTCGATCAGGGCGCTGCGCTCGTTTGCATCCATATGCAGGGATTCCAAAGACGACGGCGCGGGGATCGCCTCCCCGTCCTCTTCCATGCCGAAGAGCACGCAGCCGAGAAGCTCCCTGGCCGAGCGGAAAGCGTCTTCCTGCGTTACGCCGCTGGTGGCTACATCAAGATCCGGGAACACCACGGCGATCTCCTGCCCCGGCTCATAGGTGAACACGGCGGGGAAATAATAGCGGTCTTGCTGTTTCATTGGCGCTACCTCATTGGCACGGCGGCCGGCCGTACTCGCGTTCCATGGCGGAACGGGTGACGACCCATTGCTTGCCGAACTTCTGGACATCGACGCCGACGGTGAGCTTCCGGTATTCCACGGCCTTGCGCAGGGCGCTTTCACTGAGACCCCATAAACCGGTGGCGTCGGCAAACGAGAGCAGGCCGGAGAACGGGCTCGTGGCGGCAACGCCGTGCTCCCACAGCTCCTCGGCGGAAATGTCGATCTCGTCCGACCATGAAACGCCGTAGCCGCCGGGATCGACGACGGCGGACATCCAGAGTGCGGGAGATTCCCGCAGCGGGGCGTATACCTCCATGCGGTCGAAGAGCGGGCGGAAGTCGTAGGACTTCACAGAACCGTCCGAAAAATTGGCGAGGAGCGTATAGTCCGGAAGCGGCGTGACGGATTTGAGCTTATGAAACATGAGATACCTCCTTTACGGAATGCTCCCGGCCTCATTCCAGAGGCGGGAGCACGCGGAACGACTGCGTTTTCCACATGGTGAGAAGCTCCTGCTGGTACGCGGAAGCCCATTCGAGGACGAGGGCACGGGCTTTTGTGGGAAGGTCACATTCTTTGAACGTGAGCGTGTTGAGATCGAGGACGCCGTTCTTCTCCCCATAAAGGATGTGGACGTGCGGGGGATCGTGCTCCCCGCCGAGAAGATACATTTTCACGATGATCCCATAAAATCGAGCGACTACCGGCATGATAATGCCTCCTTTCGTTTGCGGCTATATTATATCACGATACCGTGATATATGCAAGGGGAAATTTCTGCTTTGATTTCTGCTGCCGGGGACGGCGGCGGAAATGAGGGCGGAAAACTCCCTCAGTCGGCTGCGCCGACAGCTCCCTCGGGGAGGGAGCCTTTAAGATCAAGCGATACCTTATATAATTCGCGTGCGCGTGCGCGAATTTTTGCGGACTTGTTAAAAGGATAACTTTACGACCGAGGAGGAAAAAGGAGTGTTTGCCTACATGGAGTACAAGATCATCTCCGGCAGAACCGAGGAGATCCGCCGCGTCTGGATGCCGACAGCGAGAGGCGGCCAGCGTATCCGGCGGGGGACAAGAGCTAGGAAGTCCAGCATCCGAAAGATCATGAGAAACGAGATCAACGCCGTGAAGAGTCTCGCCCGCACGCTCAACTGCAATTTCGGCACGGGCGACGTATGGCTCACACTCACGTTCTCGGAGGAAGATATATCCTGGGAGGCCGCTCAAACGGTGTTCGAGAGGTTTCTCCGCAAACTCCGCGCGTTGTATCGGAAGGAACGAGGGGCAAATCTCAAGTACGTCTACTCGCATGGCCGGAGAAACGAGATCGGAAACGCACGGCCGCATTTCCACATCGTCCTCTCGGCGATGGACTACGAAGCAATCTGCACGCTCTGGCCGGAGCAGAACGTTACCTATCGCCGGTTGGACGGGAGCGGGGACTATACCGGCATTGCCCGCTACATGATCTCCAACGCCAAGGGCGAGGAGGGCAAGAAGAAATACCATCCCTCGCGCGGACTGGAAAAGCCGATCTACACCGAGCCGGTGCCGGTTTACATCCACAGCAAGATGAAGCTGCCGAAGGATGCTTCCATCCGCGAGCAGACGGAGACGCGGGACGAAGAGAGCGGATTCTATAGCGCCTACGTCCGCTACGTCCGCAAGGAAAGAAAAGGCAACGGCGCGCGCGTCTCTGCGCGTTCAGATAAAACAAATGTCGGCGGGGCCTCTGCGAAAACGGAGGTGATGCGGCGTTGAAATTCCGGCCGATGAAGGGCTGCGGGGCGGTCTGGCAGCAGCGCATTATCCACGCCTTTCTGGAGGCGTACCGGAATCTGCCGCCGCCGAGCCAGGATGAGATACGCAAAAGCATAGAGAGCACAGCGAAAGGGCAGGCCGAGGGGCGTGCCCTCATCGCCGTTCTGTTGAAAAACAAATCGCCGGAGATGGCGAGCCGCGAGACGAGCGTGCCGGTGGGCAGGATCTACGAACTGCGCCGGAATTTCTACGCGGCATACTGGCCGATGTGAGGAGGGGAAACCATGGCGAAAGACATTACGCCGCAGCAGCGGAAATTCGTACAGGAATATCTCAAGAGCGGGAACGCCACCGCCGCCGCGATCGCCGCGGGGTACAGCGCGAGGAGCGCCGCTTCCCGCGCATCGAAGCTTTTGGAAACGCCGGGGGTGATCGAGTACCGGCGCTCGCTCGAAAAGAAGCTCTTCGACGAGATGGGCATCTCCAAGGAATGGATTGGGACGCGGCTCGTGGAGATCGTGAAAGCATGCATGGAGAAGGTTCCGGCCTACCGCTGGAACCCGGAAACGCGCCGGGACGAGCGAAGCGGCGAGAAGCTGCTCGACGCCAACAGCGCCATCCGCGCGCTGCACGAGCTCAACGAGCACATGAACTTCGCGGACGGCGAAACGCAGACCTCCGAGAGCATTGAGGACTGGCTGGAACGACAGGGGGGCTCAAAGCTGTGAATCCTTGTATCGCAAAGGACTACATCGAAAGCTGTCTGAAGATCAAGACGAAGAGCGGGACGGTCGTGCCGTTCCGGCTGAACGACGCACAGAAAAAGCTCTACGCCGTGGCAAAGCGCCAGCAAGACGCCGGGAAGCCCGTGCGGCTCATCATCCTGAAGGCCCGACAGCTCGGCTTTTCCACACTCACGGAGGGTCTGATCTTCCACGCCTGCGCGACGCGGAAGAACACCAATGCCCTGATCGTTGCGCACCGCGAGGACGCCACGGCAAACCTCTTCCGGATGAGCAAGCTCTTCTACGACGAGCTGCCCGCGCCGGTGAAGCCGATGATGCGATCCTCCAACGCGCAAGAGCTCGTATTCGAGAATCCGTCCAAGCTCCGCAGCGAGCGGGAGGCGAGACCGGGGCTGCGCTCGCGGATCCGGTGCGCCACGGCGGGCGGCCGGGGCATCGGACGATCTGACACGCTGCAATGCGTCCACCTTTCGGAGTATGCGTTCTGGCCGGACGGCGCGGACGGGAAAGCCTCCACGCTTGCCGGTATCCTACAGGCCGTGCCGAGCCTGCCGGGGACGATGGTCGTCATCGAGAGCACGGCGAACGGCTTTGAGGACTTCAAGGAGCGATGGGACGCCGCCGTGGCGGGCGAAAACGACTTTGAGCCGGTATTCTTCGCATGGTTTGAAAACCCGGATTACGCCATGCCGGCCGTACCGGGGACGGAGTGGACGCCGGAGGAGCGGGATCTGCGGGACACGTATCACCTGACGGACGAGCAGCTGCAATGGCGGCGCTGGTGCATTGCGAACAACTGCGGCGGGAGCCTCGACATGTTCCGGCAGGAGTATCCGGCAAGCCCGGGCGAAGCGTTCCTGCACAGCGGCACGGGCGTATTCGACAACGAGCAGATCGTCCTCCGGCTGGAACGGCTCCCCTCCCCTGCCGGACGCGGCGAGTTCACGAACGGCGAGTGGACGGAGAACGAGACCGGCGCGATCACGCTCTACGAGCTGCCGGAGGAGGGCGTTCCCTACGTTCTCGGCGGCGACACGGCGGGCGAGGGCTCGGACTACTTCACGGCCATCGTCATCAACAACGTCACGGGCAGGATCGCGGCGAAGCTGCGGCAGAAGTACAGCGAGCCGGAATATGTCCGGCAGATCTTCGCGCTTGGGCGGTTCTACAACGACGCGCTCGTCGCCGTTGAGACGAACTTCTCCACGTACCCGGTGATGAAGCTGCAGGAGATGGAGTACCCGAACCAGTACGCCCGCGAGCGGGAGGATACGTACACGCGGCAGATGAAGAAGAGCTTCGGCTTCCGCACCGACCGGTACAGCCGCCCGAGAGCCATTGCGAATCTCGTGGAGGTGTTCTCCTCGCACCCGGAATGGTTCACCGACCGCGAGCTGCTCGAAGAGATGCTCGTATTCTGCTACAACGAAGATCACCGCCCGGAGGCTCTGTCCGGGAAGCACGACGACCTTGTGATGGGCGCGGCGATCACCTACGCGGTGCGGCATCAGCAGCGGATGACGGTGCTCACGGAGCCGGAAAAGCCGAGAGAAAAGCTCATCGACCAGATGAAGCGGCAGAAGAGGACGCGGAAGGTTTGGTAAGCTTCTGCGTTATAGCAAATTCGCCATTGACGAACGATAGCGAATTTGCTATAATTAATCTGCAAGAAAGGGGGCAAGCTAATGCCTACGATCTCAATGTTTCGCGGCATAAAGGTCTGCATCTACTGGAGAGATCACATGCCGCCGCATTTCCATGCGTTCTATGGCGGCAATGAAGTTCTCGTATCCATCGAGGAGCTGGAAGTTCTGGAGGGAACGATACCGTCCAAGCAGCTGAAAATGCTGCTGGGCTGGGCGGCGTTCCATCAGGAAGAGCTTCGGGAAAACTGGGAGCTTGCAAAAGAGCAGCAGGAGCTGTTCGCCATTGAGCCGCTGAAATAAGCGGCTCTTTTTGGAGGTAAGAACATGGCAAACACAGCAGAATATTATCTTTCCAAAGGCTTTGACCGCGCCACGGCGGAATACTTTGCAGCCGGAAGAAAGAAGATCACCGGGGTCGTTCCCAACGATGACTTCACGCTGACGATCCGCTTCGACAACGGGGAAAAACGGCTTTACGATATGCGGCCGCTCCTCAAAAGGGGAACGGTTTTCGAGCCGCTTATCCAGTTGGAGAATTTCCGTCGGGTCTATGTGGACGACACGCATGCCATAGCATGGGATATCGATCCGAACGTGGACAGCAAAGAGGTGTGGAGCAACAAGGTAGACCTCTGCCCGGACAGCTGCTACATTGACAGCGTTCCCGTAGGGGGTGCGATCCATGGGTGAGAGCTGCGCCGCCATCATCGACCGGCTGATCGAACGGCGGCATGACCGGGGCATGACACAGAAGGAGCTGGCGGAGGCCGCCTGCCTCACACAATCGGTCATCGCCCGTCTGGAGAGCAAAAAGGCAACGCCGCAGCTTGACACGCTGGTGAAGGTGGCGGGCGCGCTGGGGTGCGACATTGCCGTCGTGCCCATCGAGACGGAAACAATAACGCAAACGTGATCATAAAAGCGGGTAAAATTTCACAGGAATTTTTCGACCGGAGCGGGAAACCGCTCCGGTTTTGCTGTTTTCGGGGCTGGAACCGCCTGTTGCACCAATGGGTTTGACGATTCGTGAAAAATCAACAAAAAAGTCGCCGAGCACGGACAGATATTTCGGGTTAGCCTTTTATCAGCAAGCAAAAATACATCGCGGCCGCGGCAGTACAGCGGCAGAAAGGAACCCACATGGAAGAGAACATGGAAGTCGAAACTCCGGAGGAGGGCACGGAGGGCGGCGTCGTAACCGCGGAGGAAGAGACCGGAGCTGAAGCGGAGGAATCCGCAGGCGAAAAGAAGCAGGAGGCCGCCGAACCTGCCAGACAGAGCCGGGAGGAAAACGCCAGATACCAGGCAGCGCGCAAGGCCGGAGAGGCGGCGGGCTTCAAGAAGGCGGCGGAACGCTACGGCGCAGCTGTGGCCAAGCTGGGGCTGAGCGATCCGGACGGCGGCGGGGCGATCGACTCGCTGGACGTGCTGGAATCCTACGCCGACAAGACCCGCGCGGCGCGGCTCAAAAAGGCCGCGGCGGAGAGCGGGCGCACCGTGGAGGATCTGGAGGAGGAAGAGGACGCCAAGGAGGTCGTCCGGAAACAGAAGCGCGAGCGGGCAGAGAAAGAGAAGGCCGAGGCCGAGGCAAAGCGACAGAGCGACTGGGTAGCCCAGGACGCCGCGGCATTCCTCCGGGACCACCCGGACGTGGACATCCGCAAGCTCGACGCGAACGAGAAGTTCCGCCGCTTCTGCGGCAGCCGCTACGGCCGGGAGCCGCTGAGCGAGCTGTACGCCGACTGGCAGGAGCTTGTCGGAGAGGACGCCGCCGCAAAGGCGGTGGAAAAGTCTGCCGCAAAGGCCGAACGCTCCACGGGAGCGGGCGGAGGCGGCGTATCGGATGGGCTGACGGCCGCCCAGCAGCGGGAGCTTGACGAATGGAACCGCAACTACCCGCAGATGAAAATGACCGCCAAAGAATTTCTGAAACGCTGAAAGGAGAACATCATGCATCCTGTACAGAATGCGGACGGCGGCAGCGTATTGCAGACCGCCCGCAACTACCCCATTGACGCGGCGACCGTGATCGACGCGGGCGCCGTGGTAAAGCTCTCTGCCGGTAAGGTCGTTCTGGCCGCCGCGGCGGAGACCGGCGGCATCCTCGGCATTGCCGCGGAGTTCCACTCCGGCACGGAGGACGCGCTCAACCTGCGCGCGAACGGCAAGGAGATCCTTGTGTGCGACAACCCGACGCTGATCTTCGAGTGCCCGGTGCCGGTGATCAAGGCCGCCTCCGGCAGCGCCACGACCATTGTCCCCACGGAAGGCGATGTGGACGCCGCCGCCGCGGACGACGCTTTCAACAACGCGATCCTCGTCCTGAAGGAGAAGGCAGCGTCCAGCACGAACACCGACGCGCTCGGCAAGCAGATCGTCGTGACCGACTACACCAAGACCGGCACGGTGATGACGAAAGCGAGCGGCGGCACGCCGTCCGCGGGCGACGTGTACGAGGTGTACCCCGTGATCGGCGCTGCCATCGGCGGCGTTGCGAGTCTCGGTGACAAGCGCCTCGGCATCTCGCTCAAGACCGTGGGCGCGACGAAGATCCGCTGCATCGGCCACGACTACGACCGCGGCAAGATCCGCCTGATGGCGATCGGCCACGCGCTGACCTGAGAAGGAGGAAAAGAAAATGCCTAACAATTTCGGAAACTGGAAGACCGACAACTACAAGTTCGTCGGCAAGGCGTTCGACTTTGCTTATGCCGACCGCCTCAACAAGCTGTCGCCCGTCATCGGCGAGGTGAACGCCAAGAGCATCGACTACGAGCTGACCGGCTCCG
>ERZ808258.125-NODE-125-length-39528-cov-5.812403_pt1 | contig 39528 bp, 65 predicted proteins | sample MGYA00521280_ERZ808258 | MGnify/ENA primary metagenome ERZ808258 (study PRJEB31516, sample SAMN03275585) | gut metagenome | biome: mammalia-associated habitat; material: feces | host: Papio cynocephalus | place: Kenya | collected 2012-07-19 ...
TGCGGAAAAACCTTTATTATTCTAAAAAAGTTTTTTTTTGTTGTAGCATCAGCACCCAAAGAATACGAGTTTATTATTTGTGGTAAAACTCTTATGAGTTTGAAACGCAACTGCTTAACTCTTTTGCAATCTTTTGTGGGAAAGAATAACTTTAAGTTTAGTTTGACATCTAAACAAGGTACGCTATTTGGGCATACTGTGTATTTAGAGGGTGTTAACGATGAAAGCAGTGAACAGAAAATACGTGGTATGACACTCGCTGGCGCATACTGTGATGAGATAACACTTTATCCACAATCTTTTGTGCAAATGCTGTTATCACGTCTCTCAATGCCTAATTCCAAGTTTTACGCCACATGCAACCCTGATACACCAAGCCACTATATAAAGACAGAATACATAGACAATCCAGACCTTGATAAAAGCGTTTGGAACTTTTTGCTTACAGACAATACATTCCTACCAAAAGAATATCTCGATAATATCACGAAAGAATATAGCGGTGTGTTTTATAACCGTTTTATTCTCGGTCAATGGGTTAGGGCAGAGGGCATAATCTATCAAGACTTTGCAAACAACCCACAAGATTTTTATATCTTGCCTACCGACTTAAAGGATATTATCAAAATAAACGTTGGGGTTGACTTTGGTGGAACAGGTTCTGCTACAACTTTTGTAGCAACAGGGTTTACAAAAGGACTAAAATGTGTTATACCATTGATAAGCGAAAGACACCAAGAGGCACTAAACCCAGAACAGTTAAATGAAAAGTTTGCAGACTTCATAGATACGTGCTATTCTATGTATGGTATGCCAATGAATGTTTACTGTGATAGTGCAGAACAAATACTCATACGTGGGTTAAAGAGGATAGCGATACAAAGACATCTACTTGTTGATATACGTAACGCCCGTAAAAACCCGATATTAGAGCGTATCAAACTCACACAACAACTCATAGCGCAGGGACGTTTTAAGGTATGTACAAACGCTAAAACGGTAAGCAATGCTTTATGCGAGGCGGTATGGGACGAAAAACACGAAGACCAAAGGCTTGATGACGGCTCAACAGACATCGATACTCTCGATGCTTTTGAATACAGCATAGAGCCAGAAATGATAAATCTCACGAAATTTTATAAAGGAGTATAAACCAAATGAAAGTAGAAGAGGTAATTAAAAAGGTTGGCAGTTACGAAAACCTTGAACTCTTTGACAACAAACAGTATATTGACCAGTGGGAGCAATGGTACAAGGGCAACGTTGCAGATTTTCACAACTATCGTGTTTATAACGGCAAGTCGCTAATACAGTGCAAACGTTATACGCTCGGTATGGCTAAAAAGGTTTGTGAAGACTGGGCAAATCTCTTGATGAACGAAAAGACCGATGTGACCATAGGTGACAAGCATACGCAAGAAGTAATCGAAGACGTGTTCAAGAAAACAAAGTTTTGGAAGAAAGCAAACAAGAACATCGAAAAAACGTTTGCTCTCGGTATGGGTGCGTGGGTAGTAGGCGTTGATAATCTCGAAGTCAACGACAACGGCGATGTTACGCCCACTGGCACAATCAAAATCTCGTTTTTGCACGGTAGAAAAATCATACCTATAACCATTGAAGACGATGATGTAAAAGAGTGTGCTTTTATCAACGTCTCGACTAATGGCGTAACTCTCGTTATACACATCATAGGCGAAGACGGTTTTTATCATATTTATACGGTCAACGGACGTGGTTCAACGGACGATAGTTATACATTTGACTTTGAGAATATGATAGACTTCAACACCAAAGGCAAAGTCAAGTGGTTTACAGTTATCACGCCAAACCTTGCGAACAATATCGACATAGACAGTCCGCTCGGTTTGAGTATCTTTGCAAACTCTATCGACACGCTCAAAAAGATAGACCTTATTTTTGACAGTGAGGCAACAGAGTTTGCTCTCGGTAAAAAGAGAATTTTTGTGAACGTATCTCAAATGTATTGCAACACAGAGACAGGCGAGATGATAAAAACGTTCGACAGTAACGATATACTGTTTTACGTCTTGCCAGAAAGCGATGACGGCTCAACTCTTTTACAAGATAGCACGCAAACATTGCGTATAAGCGAGCATCAACTCGGTCTGCAAGAGCAACTCAATATCTTATCTTATCAATGTGGACTTGGTACAGAACACTACAAGTTCGATAAAGGCGGCGTAGCAACGGCTACACAGGTCATCAGCGAAAACAGTGAGATGTTCCGCAATATCAAGAAACACGAGATAGTCATAGAAGATGCTCTTATCTCTATTGTCGAGGCGATTATCTACGCAATAAACACATTTACGGCAGAGAGTTGTAAAGAGGGTGTCAATGTAGAAGTCAAGTTTGATGATAGCATCATCGAAGACAAAGAAAGCGAGAAAGCCAACGATAGGCTTGACGTACAAATGGGCGCAATGTCTCTTGTTGAGTATCGTATGAAATGGTACAACGAAGACGAGGCAACAGCAGAGGCGGCAATCTCAAATATGAGCAAATTCAAGATTGATGAGCCGACCGATGAAGAACTCTTTGAAGACGACAAAGAAGATAACGAAGAAGAAGACAAGAAAGACCAAAAGAACGAAGAAGAAGAGGCTGAACAATAATGTACGTTGATAAGGCGCATAGCGAGACAGATAAAATACTCGCCCAACTTGAAAAGCAAATCAAGGCAGAGTATAACAAAGCGTATAAGGAAGTTAAGAGAGAGTTGACGGAGATTATGAACAAACTCTCTCTAACTCCCGATATGTCGCCACAGCAACGCCTTGCCTTGATGAACAAAAAAGATAGGCTGGAAACTATGATTAAACAGTATTCCGAGACTATCAAGAACGCAAACGCTACGGCGGTCAAATACATCAACGGCGATATGGTCAACGTTTATAAGAAGAACTACAACTTTGAGGCAGACAAGTTAGGTTTTTCTCTTGTGGACAATACCGCCGCCAAAAAGTTAATCACAAAAGAGGCAAGTCCGTTTACCAAACTTGCAATAGACAGCGCAAAAGACCGTGATATAATCATACGCAAACTTACAAGCGAGATGACTACTTCTATACTCAAAGGCGAGAGCATACCGCAAATGGCACGCAGAATACGTGGAGTTATGGAAAACAATCTTGCAGATAGTGTGCGTATAGCAAGGACTGAAACCACACGTGTTGAAAACTCTGCACGTATGGACGTAGGCAAAGAGGGTGAGAAACTTGGGTTTAAGATGCTCAAAGAATGGATTGCTACAAGTGACGACCGCACACGCCCAGAACACGCATCGGCTGACGGTCAACGAGTACCACTCGATGAACCGTTTATAGTAGGCGGTGAGAAACTTATGTACCCAGGCGATTATAGTCTCGGAGCAAGTCCGTGGAACACAATCAACTGCCGTTGTACCGTAGTTAATATCGTTGACGATGGTAAAAAATAAACAAAAATAAACAAAAAAAATAAATAAATTAGCACTAAAAAATCATATAAAATCATTTGACATTTACAATATTTTATGTTAGAATATATACATAAAATAAATCACAAAGCAACTTGATTGCGAAGTGTAAAAGGAGGTAAACCAAATGAAAAGTGCTGATTTATTGGAGCAACAGATTTACGAAAGTAAAGACGGAACGCTTTGGGAGTTGACGTTCAAAGACGGACGAAAAAGACAAGCGAATTTCAAAAAAGTCGAACAAATTCTTGACACAGGTTGGCGAGTTTATGGGACAGAACGAGTTACGATAAGTTACAAAAATTTGAACGACTTTTTGAAAAAATAACCCAAAATGGAGAACAGTTTAATCACTGTTCTCTATTTTTTTACCGAGTTACAATTTATTACAAAGTTATAATTTTCTATAATTTTACTAAAATTTACTATGATAAAAATGTACTATATTCCTACATTTCCCTAAAAAGTCCCATATATAAAATATATATAGAAAAGTTTTGGGAAATGTAGGATTATAGTACACTCTCGATTTTTGGCTAAATCTTAAAAAAAGTATTGACATAAAGCCTTGACATTGCGGAAGTTTTTGTTTATACTTTGTGTTAGAAAAATTCATCTTGCGTGCTGATGATAAAATGCACTGCGGCTACAATGTGGGAGTGAACCCACGATTAAAAAAAATGGGTAGTCTTGGAGTAATTTATGGAAGATATGTTCAAAAGTTTTTTCGGCGAAGACGGTAGCGAAAGCATCGACTATGCAAAGTTTACTGATGCGCTCACAAAAAGCGGTATGAAACTTGCTGACATCAACAAGGGCGAGTATGTCTCAAAGGCAAAATACGATAAGACAGTCGGAGAGTACAACAAATACAAAGCCGATAACGATGTGAGCAAATATGCGGACTACGAGAGCCTAAAAGCGGAAAACGAAACATTGAAAGCCGAGAAAGCAGAGAACGAAATGTTGCAAATAATCGCAAAGAAAAATGTCGATGAGAAATTTAGACGTTTCGTGGCAAGCGAAACCAAAGGTCTTGTTACGGAAGATAAAAACTTTGAGACTGTTCTCGATGAGTATTTGAAACAAAACCCACAATTCATTGCGAACCCGAAAACAGAGAAAACAAAAAACGTTTTCAAGATTGGCTCAAATGGAGAGTTGGAAAAAGGCAAGGCAGGCGGCGAAAAGACCACAAACGACAAAATGAATAACATTATAAGGAGAGTAGCAAAATAATGGGTACTGAAATTACGAAAACGAACGTTGAAGCGTTTTTCGAGCCAGATGTAGTCGAAGAGATTATTCAAGGCACAGTCAAACAATCCGTAGCAATGCAACTTTTTAGAAAGTTGCCGAATATGTCCAGCGATATGATGAAGATGAGAGTTCTCGATGCTCTTCCGCTCGCTTACTGGGTAAACGAGGGCGACAACAACGGCAGAAAGAAACTTACAAAAATGGCGTGGGACAAGAAGTACATCGTTGCAGAAGAACTTGCAGTTATCGTGCCTATCAAAGAGAACGTTCTCAATGATGCAGACATCGATATTTGGGGCGAAGTCAAACCCAGAATTGCAGAGGCTTTTGCAAAGAAATTCGACCAAGCAGTTTTCAACGGCGTTGATAAACCGTCTGGATTTAGAACAGACTTGCTTACCAGCATCGTGAACGCAGGTGCGTTTATCACGCAAGGCGCAAACGAAACTCTTTACAGTGCAATCGATAAAGCAATGGCGAAAGTAGAAGAAAGCGACTATGAACCCAACGGTCTTGTTGGCGGTCTCAATCTCAAATCGAAATTCCGCAATATGCTTGACACGACTGGTCAACCGCTCAACACGACTGAAATCGGTAGTCTTATGAGATACTTTGTCTCTAACGGTGCGTGGGATAAGACCAAAGCGTTGATGATTGTCGGCGACTTCTCACAAGCAGTTTATGCTATCCGTCAAGACATCTCGTACAAAATTCTTGACCAAGCAATTATCCAAGACCCAGCAACTGGCGAAATCTTGTACAACCTTGCGCAGGAAGATATGGTAGCGTTGCGTTGCGTAATGCGTATTGGTTGGGAAGTTCCGAACCCGATTAACGCCGAACAGCCCGACGAAAGTATACGTTTCCCGTTCTCCGCAATCAAGGGTGATGCAGGTATCACGACTTACAAGGCAACGTTCACGGTTACCAACGGCAAAGGTTCAAGTGACCCCGATTACGAAGTGTATGAGGGTATCGAAGTCAAGACCGCTGGTTTGAAGAAGAAGACTGATGCAACTGGTAAAGCAGTGTTCGATTTGCAAAACGGTGACTACGGCTATGCTGTGTCTGGCGACGGCTTTATCACTGAAAAAGGCAAGTACACGGTAAACGGTGCGGCGGCGGCAGTAGCAGTCACACTTCGTGAAAAATAATCTCTTAAAAGGTAGGGACATATAATGGCGTATGCAGACTATGAGTTTTACAAAAATGATTATCTCGGTATAATCATTGAAGACGAAAAAGACTACGCCTATTTTGCAGAAAGGGCAGGTGATGAACTTGCCCCTTATGCAAAATGCGTTCCCAACACCGAAGAGGGACAAAACGCATTAAAAAGGTGCAGTTGCAGAATAGCAGATATTCTATACGGAGATTTTAAGGCAAGTAAAAACGGTCAAAAAATATCCAGCGAAAGCGTAAGCGGCTATTATAGCGTAAGTTATTCTGTGAACGATTTGGCAACAATCAAAAGGCTTGTAAATAACGCTCTCAAAATCTATCTCGGCAGATATATTCTCGGCAAGGTCAAGAACATCATAATCTAATGGCTGACGGAATAGAGTTCTCTGTAACCATAGACACAAGCGGTTACAAGAAAGTAGAGAAAGATTTACCACAAGCGATAGAGAAAGCGTTATATCAAATGGGTGTACTTGCGGTAGAGGGTGCTGTTAGGTCTATAAGTGGTCAATACACTGTGGACAATAAAGCAGTTGATACTGGTAGGTTAAGGGCAAGCATCTCGTTTATAACTGAAAAGAATAAAGGAGATAGCGGTATACCACAACCGCCAAACGCAGAAGCAGGAGATAAATTGTCTGGCAACGGCGAAAAAGATTTTGTCATAGTCGGGACAAATGTCAATTATGCGCAGATAGTACACAACGGAACAAGCAAAAGAACTGGCAGACCATTCTTGCGTGAGGGTATCGATAAAAAGAAAGAAGAAATGCAAGAAAAGGTCAAGAATATACTCAAACAAGGAGACTGAAAGTTATGGCAATGAAAGATTATTTTTATGACTGTCAAAAGTTAGAAACAAAAACCGTTTCTGACGGTCTTGGTGGTTATGAAACAGTTGAGTATCTTGGCATAGTTTTCAAAGGTCTTGCGGTAAGAAAGGGTGCAAGTGAACAACTTGTAGGTGCGTTGCGTGGTAATGAAAATGTACAATACACTTTTCATTGCGGTGCTAATGTGCCACTTGACAAAGACAATAAAGTGACGTATAGTGAAAAAGGCGAAAGAAAGTATTTGAGACTTACAAGCAATGCGGTTATCAATACAGACCAGAGCCAGCAAACAGACTGGAAATCGTTTGATGCTGAAAGTTATACGCCGACTACGATTGTGCAGGGATAACTATGATTGAAGACAGAACATTAACGTTTGGGAAAAGGTTTTATGAGTGGTTATCCACGTTTGCGCCTACTTACCGTGGAGTTTTGCCAGCAGGAGTAAAGCCAGACGACCTTTATTTGCGTTTTAGCGGATATGCAGACAGATTTGCTACATCGTTCATAATGCCAGTCGAGATTTACAAAACTAATACGACTTCGTATTCAAGTGTTTTGCAAATCGCAAAGAAGATAGGCGATGCGGTCGGTGACGGCGGTCTGTTGGTTATATACGATGACGTAAGGTTCAAGATAGATAAAGGCTCGCCATTCTATCAAGACAAACAAGATGAAGATGCGACTGTGAGAGCAGGCTACATCAATCTTGAAATAACGATTTATTAAGGAGTAAATAAATATGCTTAAAACAGGTTTGACTGACAGAACAGTCCAAAACTTGCAACTCAATGCTGGTGTGTTTTTGAAGACATACAGCAAAGGTGTCACGATTGATGAAAACGACATCATCGGTGCAACTCGTGGCGGTGGCAGTTTTTCGGCTGTTCCTACGGTACATCAAGTAGCGGTTGACGGCGCACCTACTTACGTCAAAGGTCTCGAAAGAGTTGACGATTGGGTAGTAACTATGAGCGTTTCTTCGTTCCTTGAATTTACGGCAGATGCGCTTGCTTTGGCTCTCGGCGTTGGTGTAACCAAAGGTACGAACGATGCAAGTGATACGTCTTTGACGGCTAAATCTGCTGTAAATGCTGGCGATTATCAAGACATCTACTGGGTAGGCGATTTGAGTAACGGCAAAAATGTTGTCATTCACTTGAAGAACTGTCTCAATCTCACTGGTCTTGTTATTACTGCAAACGACAGAGGCGAGGGTACTTATCCTATCACTCTCACGGCGCACTACGCAACAACCGACCTTGAAACAGCACCGTTTGAAATCATTATCGAAAAGTAAGGTAACACATTATGAAAACAAGTATAGCCATTGATAAACTTATCAACATTGCACCTATAATCGCAGATATGCGCCCTAAACTTCAAAAAGATGAAAACTTTAAGAAGTTTATGGAGACATATAAAAGCGGTGACGGTAAAGCAGACAATCTTGACTTCGTTTTGAGAATTCTTCCAGTATTCTTGAAAGACTACAAAAAAGAAGTCTATGAGTTACTTGCAATAGTTTGCGATAAGACCGTGAAAGAAGTAGAAGAGCAATCTTTTGGTCAAACGGTCAAGACAGTAAAAGAACTTATCGAAGATGACGACTTCAAAAGTTTTTTTATCGATGCCTAAACAATGGTGAACTTGTCATAGCCGTATTGAACGATATAAGGTACGATATGAGTTTGAAAGCGGTGGTTAAGTTTCTTGACTACCGCTTTAAGCAAATAGAAGAAGATGTGCTTTATAAATCAATCACGGCAGAGTATATGGCAACCATTGGTGTGGGCAAAACAAATACGGAAAGAATATCGTTCGTAGAGGGACGAAATAAGATATATGGAATAAAAGTCCAGAAAGACGAAAGAAGTGCAGAAGAAATCATAAGAGATACGTTCAAAAAGCACGGAATAAAAATCAAAGGTAAAGAAGAGGCGATTGTATGAACTTGTTTAATCTTGTAGCGAAATTAGGTCTTGATAAGAAAGACTATGATAAAGGTCTAAAAGATGCAGAGAAAGACGCTTCTTCTTTTTCTTCAAAAGCAAGCACAGTAATGAAAGGTGTCGCAAAAGCGTTTGCGGCAGTTTCAGGTGCAGTTATAGCGGCAGGTGCGACAGTAGTTGCTTTTGGCAAGAAAATGGTTGACCTTGGCGGCGACATAGATGATAACGCTCAACGTCTCGGTATGTCCACAGACCAGTATCAACTGTGGTCTTTTGCTATGACAAAAGCAGGCACGGACGTAAGCACGCTACAACGTGGTATGATACAGTTGAGTACGTGGACAGAGAACTTGTCCAACGGTCAAGCAGATGCGCTTAAAACCCTTGATGATTTGGGCATAGGCTATGAAGAGTTTATGGCAATGGATAATGCTGGACAACTTCAAGCAGTCACAAACGCATTGCAGGGTATGGAAGACCAAACCGAAAAAGCAAGTCTTGCTCAACAACTTTTCGGTGATAGAGTTGCTCAACAGATGATGCCACTTTTCAATGAAGAGCAAGGAAGTATAGATGAACTTAACAAAACTTTGCGTGAGCAAGGTGTTATTATAGGCGAAGACAATATACAAGCGGCGGCTAAACTTGGCGATAAAATCGATTTGCTCAAAGCAACGTTTACCGCTTTTGGTCTAAAACTTGCAACAGATGTATTCCCAGAAATAAGCCAACTCATAGACGGTTTTCAAGCGTTGGCAACTGGCAGTGAAGATGCCTCTCAATCAATCGCAGATGCGTTGATTGGCATTACAGACAAGATTATAGCGGAGTTGCCAGAACTTATTAAGAAAGTAGTAAATTTTGCTTTGGAGTTGGTAAAGGGCATAGTAGCGTCTCTACCACAGTTGACAAAAGAACTAATCAATCTTGTGTTTGATTTGGTAGGCTCGATTGCAGACTATTTGCCAGACCTTATAAAGATTGTTTTTGATATAGTCGATGCAATCATTTACGGTTTGCTTGACCCAGACAATATAGTTAAACTCATAGAAGCAGTGTTCAAAATAACGACAACTCTTGCGGAAAGCATTATGACATTGTTACCGCAACTTGTGTACAAGTTGATTGACACACTTATAGAACTTTTCACGACAAAAGAGGGTTGGGCAAAGTTGGGCAAAATCGGCTTGGCTTTCGCACAAGCAATGATTAACGGCTTAATAAGTGGTGTCGAGGGTGGTCTAAACTTTGTAATAGGCGCAATCAATAGAACGTTGGCTGGTTTATCAAAAGCGTGGACTTGGCTCGGTATTCCAGCAATTCCGAGTATACCTAACGTATCAATAAACAGGGTAAAATTCTATAAAGACGGCGGTATGTTTGAAGAGTTGGAAAAACTTGCCAAAGGTACGGCTTATGCAGTTGCAGGGGAAGACGGTGCAGAAATCGTTGCACAAGGAAGAAACGGCACAGGTGTAGCAAACGTTGAGCAAATCGCAGATGCGCAATATATGGCTCTTAAAGATTATAGACTTAACGAGACAATCACGGCAAGTGCAAGTGCTATTGTTAACGGTATAGTAAGCGGTATGACTATGAACAAAGGTTCAAACAAAACAGAGATTGTTGTGCAAATAGGCGAGAAAGATTTTAAGTCTTATATCATCAAAACAGTCAACGAAACGCTAAACGCAAAAGGTCGTAAAAACCTAAACGCAGTTACAGCCTATTAAGGAGTGAGATATGCTTAAAGTAGAAAACATAGATATAGAATATCCGCAAATAGGCAAAGAGCCGACAATGGGTTATAGTGACGAGTACATCGAGAAAACGATGATGAGCGGTCTTATAAAGCGTATCTATAAGGGCAAGCGTTTTTATGCGACATTCTCATACCCATATTTGCTCGAAAATGAGAGAGCAACCATTAACTCATTGCTTGCAACACAGAGAACACAAGGCTATCTCAACGTTGTTATAGATACGCCATTTGGTCAATATTCGGGACAAGCAATCTTGGAACTCGGCAATGACCAAACAAGGTTTATGTATAGCACTGTTTTGCAAGACTACGTGTGGACAAATTGGTCTATAACATTAAAGGGTGCAAGATATGATAGTTAGAGATGTAAAGATACACTACGGTGTTTTTGATGAAAGCATTATAGAAGACGAGCGTACAGAAGATGCATCGTCTTCAAGTGCTTTTGTCCAAAGTATAGATAGTCTTTTGACGGTCGAAAACAGAGACAAACTCTCTTGGCTGGAAAAAGACTATTTTTTGCTTGACGGAAAACATCTGTTTCCAGAAGACGGAAAGAAATATAACGTTGGCTGGGAAAGTAATAATTTAAGCAACACGAATGGTGTTTTGGACGAATATATACAGTTTAACTTTGAGCAAAAGCACTTTTCATTAGGTTGTGTGGTTTACTTTGAAGATTATAGTGAAGCGATAGATTTTACGGTCGATTATTACAACGATAATACACTTGTAAAAACACACAGTATTACAAACAACACTTCAAACAAAGTGATTATGATTGATTTTGTTGAAGAGTGGGATAGTGTAAAAATCACAATAGAAAAAAACAATCCACAACAAAGAGCGAGAATAATGAGTATATCTTTTGGAATAGGTAGTGACCTTGACAAGAACTCTATTATAAACGCAAGTGCTGGTGTGGTTACAGATATATCAACCGATACATTTGAGACTGGTAGTTTCTCATTCCAGTTTTTCAATGACGGTGGCGTTTTTGCAATTCAAGACATACGAGATATGCCTCTTGCGTTACAAGAAAGCATTATGGCTACAATCTTTGTGAAGTTTAATAACTCTGCATCTTTTGTGACTTTTGGAAAGTACAACTCAACAGAAATCAAGATTGAAGAAAAAGGAACTATTGTAACCATAGCAGGGTATGACGAATTGTACAATCTAAACAACACGATTTATAAGAAAGGTATTGTATATCCAGAGGGTAGAAGTCTCAAAGCGTGGGCAGAAGAAATCGCAGAAGATGCAGATGTTGATGTGGTTGTGGACGAGAGAATCGCAAATATTATGTCAACTGGCTATATCACAGAAGTACCACATCGTGAGGCTTTTCGTCTTATAGCAGAGGCTGGCAACGGTTATCTTTGGATAGATAGCGATAGCGTTATTCACATAAGCAAGTACACAGAGAAGAACGTCCCAGACCTTACGGAAGACGAAGTAGTACAAGACACTCTTAACATCGACAGTGCAGACAGATATTTTGGTGTTCAAGTATCAAGATATGCGTTTTCGCCGACAAAAGAACTTGTTTCAGGTGGTCTCGGTTATCTTGAAGAAGTATCACTCACGCCAGATGCACAAGAACTTGAAATCGTTTACAGTCAGTACCCAGCAGTCGTAAGCACTGTTGAAGTAAGAATAGACCCGACAACAAGTGCAAAGTTAAGCAATATTAGAATATACAGTGATAGGTGTGTGTTTGAATTAAGCGGTACGGCTGGCGACACAACGTGGGTTACGGTAACTGGCAAAGCATACAATCAAGCAATAATCACGGATAGTGCTGGTAGTTTGCTCAAAAGTTATAAGAAGATTGAAAACAATTTTCTTATCACAGGCTCGCTCGGTCAAGCAGTGGCAACATATCAAAACAACATCGTTTCTAACAGATATGTGTACTCTGCGGAAATAGTAGCGGATAATGTTATCAATCTTGCAGATAGAGTAAAGATTGACGATAACCCAGTCATAGTCGAGAACATCGATTTGAGTGTTGCTTACGGAGAGCAAACTGTTACGGTTGGAGGTACAAGTGATGATAAGTGAGAAACTTATTTTTGACAGAACACAACAAGACGTTGCGAATAGAACAGCAAAAGGCTTGTATAATGTCAGCGATATAGCACGTATCAACTCATATATAGAATATCTTGCCGACAACCTAAATTTGACGTTAGAGATTATCACACCGAATTTGGGTGAGGCATTGACATTATCGAAAATACAAACTATAATAAATAACGTAAACGATATAAGAAGTAAGTGGTATGTTGCAAGCGATACACCCACAACGCCAGTTGCTACAAACTGGGACTATGTGAAAGCAAATAACACCGAGAAAATCTTGCAAGCATTGTATGATTTTATGGTGTCAGTCAAGAGAGACAAGTTGTACAGCGGTACGTTTAAGGCTGGCTCACAGATAAAATTTAGAGGTTAAAGATGAACGCAGTTGTAGATAGAATAGTTCAATACGCAAATCGTTATCAGTTGACCGATGTGTCAACTGGTAAAGTTTTGGGTGTTTTTGACTTCGATGAAGTCACTGGCACGGTTCAACAAGTTGGTACGGAAATCGACAAAGAATTGTTCGATAGTATCGCTGATGACCTTGCTACGAGACTTGTTGCAAACGGTGGCGATAGTAAAGACCTTATAGTTACGTTTACAGCGGCTACAAGCGTTGAAAACATATCATCAAAGGAAAAGCACTCAACTATCTTTGGGAAGATTGCAAAGTGGTTTACAGACCGTATAAGTAAACTCAAAAAGTTTACGTATGATAGCACAACCAAAATCACGTCAACGGATATTGATAGCACGATACCTACGACAGATGCGCTTGAAAACGGAGACATAACTGTTATGAACGCAGAGTACACAAACTCTGCATCTCGTGCTATCGCAGACAAGAACGGAAAAGATATAACCACTTATGTGGCAACGGAGACAGACCCTACTGTTCCAGGTTGGGCAAAGAACGCCACTAAACCTACATACACAAAAGCAGAAGTAGGTTTGGGCAAAGTGGATAACACGGCAGACCTTGATAAGCCTATATCGACAGCAACTCAAAACGCTTTGAGCGCAAAGGTTGATAAGGTCAGCGGAAAAGGTTTGTCTACAAACGATTATACCACGGCAGAAAAAAATAAACTTGCAGGTCTTGCAAGTGACACAGTGAGGTATGGTGAGCAAACTCTCACAGAAGCACAGAAATCACAAGCACGCACAAACATAGGTGCTGGTTCTAGTGATTTTAGTGGCGATTATAATGACTTATCAAATAAACCAACTATCCCCACCAATTATGTCACAACCGATACAACGCAAAATATAACCGCAATAAAAACATTCAAAGCGAACCAGCGTTTTTATAACGCTAATATGGATATCTCGAAAGAGTCGAGTAGCAATAAATATAGTTATATTGCCTTTGACGATGCTGGCAATCAGCGCGCAGGCGCATTGGGTGGTATGCAAACAACCGATAACTATTGCGGCACATATTTGCAAGCACGAAACGGACAGCAGATACGCATTTTAAGCAATGCGGACGGAACTATTACAGAAACGCACGCCCCAACGCCGCCAGATACCGATAGTTCAACTCAACTTGCAACAACAGAGTGGGTGAGAACCAATTATCAAGAAAAAGGATATGCAGGTATTAATGGGTCTGTGCTTAATGACGATGGTAATGTAACCGATAAAGACGGCAATGTTGTTGACGCTCTGTATTTTAAGGTTGCCTCGCTCTCAACAGCAAAAACATATGTGCGAACTTATTTGTTAGCGGAAGTAGCAATGACAAATATTATCAATGAGCAGGCTACTGTTCTTATTCATTGCACTACTGAATCAAGCACTTCTGCCCCAATCGTAACAATAACTTTTGATAATTATTCCTATGCAAGGCTATTGTTACCTAAAAACATATTTGTGACTGCTGATTATAAATCGGGAACGGCGGGTGCAACGTTTACTGTATGGGTTAAACAAACTGCTGGCTTTATGCAACAAGTGTGGAATGTGCTTGCTCAAAACACGAGAAATTATACAACAACTTCAAAGCGTGAGTGGGATATTTTCTATTCTAACATTACAAAGGCAACTGCTGTCACCGATATTGACACTGCGCCAACTGGGTACACAAGAATCGTTGCTAATAACAATAATAGATACTCGAATCTCGAAGAAAACACATATCTATGGCAACAAGCAGAAAATGCAGGTATAACTTGGAAACGATATAGTGACAATGCAGCACGTGCGGTTTTTCGACATTACGATGACGGAACAACTGAAAACTTTGTTGTGCAAAGTGGCGGGTTCTTGTTTAGACCACTTAATAACTCGAACACAAAATCGATAAAAGTTGACCCAGCAGTTGGTGCGTTATATCCAGAAAAAGATTCAGGGGCGGACTTGGGCAAAGCGGCACAGCGTTGGAACAACGCCTACATAAAGAACATCGTTGCAGATAGTGTGACGGCTGACAACCTACCGTTTACTTCCGACGGCTTGTCAACAGGCACGCTCGGTAGCACTGGACTTTCAGTCGGCAGAGATTATTATATCGAGAAAACAGTCGGTGAATGTCTTATCTCGTGTGTAATTAGGACGTATATGGAAGCAGGTGCAAAGCCAACGTTAAATCTGCCGCGTATATACACAACAGTCGTTCCAATCCATTATGGTGGCACGATATACTTTCTTGTAGTTAAAGGTCTTGGAGACGTAGGTGGTAACACCGTTCCAGTTACATTTTCGCTTAAAAACACAAGCGGTGGAACTGTAACTAACACAACTGTAACGTCTGGCACATTCAAGTATAAGCGCATTTAAGGAGGGTATACTATGTATTTTAACTATATAACCAACTCGTTTTCGCCAAGTCCGAAAGAAAAGACGAGAGAAGAAACAGTCATTGAAACCGTGAAAGAACTCGTGACTGAAATTGAAATAGACGAGGACGGCAACGAACACGAAGTTCAAAAAGAAGTCGAGAAAGAGGTTGAAAAAACTGTAACGGTAGAAATTCCCATACCCGAAGATTGTGTTGAAGTTGATGATGAATTGTGCGAAACAATGTTTAACGAGGTAGACACAAGCACGACACCGAAAGCGATTTTCGCCAACGAAGAAACACACTATCCCGAAGTCCGAGAACTCGAAGTCGTGGTTGACCCGATTGCCGAGAAGCGCAAACGCATTGCAGAACTCAAAAGCAAACTTGACGAAACCGATTATCAAGCAATAAAGTGGGCGGAGGGCTTCATAAGCGAAACCGACTATGCGCCGATTAAGGCTCAAAGACAAGCGTGGCGTGACGAAATCAACCAAATAGAGGCAGAGATAAATGGATAACATCGAAGAAATAACCAAAAGAGTAGAAGATACTCAAAAAGAAGTTGTTGTAAAAGAAGACAACGTCAAGATTGCACCAACAGATAAATCTCGCCAATACTCGTCTATGTCTATGCCTATGACACAGTTTATGTCTAACGCAAAAATAGAAGATGACACTGTTGATGACGAAGTTACGCAAAAGATACAGAGTGAAGTCAATAATGCGCTCAAAGACGACAAGTTTGTGAACAAGAAATCTCGCAAACTTGCAAAGGTAGGCGACAAACTCGTTGAAGAAGAGATAAAAGCGAGAGATAACACAGCCAGAGCGAAAAGAGCAAAGAACAGAGTTGACAAACAAATCATCAAAAACAATCTCTATGTTGCTAAACAAGAGAAGAAGAGAGCGGTTAAAGAGCAAAAGCATCTCAATCAATGCCAAAAAGAAACTCACAGACAGGAGATTGCGGAATATCGCTGGAAAGAATACGGCGATATGTTGCAGACTTACGGCTATAAGAAAACGCCGTCAAGCATCATATTCAAGACTTTGGTTGTGATTGACGGTGTTGCTCGTTTCCTTGACGGACTAAACAAAGTAAACAACAAGTTTGTCAAGGCTATGAAATTTGTCATATTAGCAGGCATTTTGGTACTTGCCTACTATTTGATAAAAACTTATTTATAAAGGAGAAACAAAATGGACAAACAAGATTTGATTGCTTATCTTGACGAAGAGAAAGCGCAAAGACAAAGCAAAATCACAGAGTACGGTGATGCGTGTGAAAGACTTGAAAACGCAAAACGTGCTTACGAAGATGCACAAAGAATTGTTGACAACTACGGCGACATCACGTCTGTCAATGCAGAAATCGACAAAATCAACGGCTTTATCTCTCTTTTGACAGAAGAGACCAGAGCAGAAGACACAGTTGCAACGGGCGTTGTTTGCGATGATTGCTATGCTATCGGCGGTAATCTTGACAACACAACGGTTGAATAATAAAAGGAGGGCAAACGCTATGTCAGTTAAGGTTGTTTTGGAAAACGCTTTGGCTCAACTTGAACAGCAAAAAGCATCTGCTTACAAGCAAGCATACGATGTCAAAAAAGCAGAACTCAACAATGATTTTGATGCGTACAGAATTGAAAAAAAGAAAGAGTACGATGATGCAATCGTTGCTTTGAGAACTCGCTATGAAGCGGCAATCGATGCAAAGTCAGCAGAAATCGACAGCAAAGCAAAAGCGTATGCAGATGTTGCAAGCGCAAGTGTGGACAAGAACATTGCAGACATTAAAGCAATGATTGAAAGAACGGAGGGTTAATGACGTATGAACGAGGTAATAGCGTATTTTACAGAGGTTTCCACAAAGTTGCCTGGCTATGCTCGTTATATCCATATTGTTGTTATTGCCCTTATAATCGTGCTTACAGAGGCAATTAAACTTCCTTTGCGTAAGTACGTGATAGACGTAAAAATCACAGACGTAAACGTTCGCAAGAAAGTCAATCTCGTCTTTATGGTTTTGCCGTTTGTTTTTGGTTTGAGTGCCAGTGCAATACTTATGTGCTTTGGCTACGATTTTTCGTGGGAAGCAGGTATCTCTTGGGGCGTTTACGCACAAGTAGCATACGAACTTGTCGCACGGATAATACTCAAAATCAAAAACAACGAGCCTATCACGAACGAAACTATCAAGGAAGACTTTGAAGAGGCAAAGACGAAAGCCGAGAAAACGGCAGAGAAACTTAACAAAAAAGTAAACGCCGATGCTGAAAAAAAAGTCAAACAAACAGCAAAAGAATTTGATGAGTTTATCAAGCAAATAAAGGGCGAGTAAAATCGCCCTTTTCTTTTGGGAGACAGTATGAACAACACACAACAGTACAAAGTAGAGAAAAAAGAACAAACAAAAGCAGATGATTTTAGTAGAAAAAACATCAATAGAGTGTTTAAGAAACTAAAAAGCACAAAGAAAGACAAACAATAGTATTGACATTTTTTAACATCGGTGGTAAGATACAGGTATGACACAAGAAATGTTTGAAGATTTTGTCCAGGTATTAAAGAAACGAAACACAATATTGCTTGTGTTGGTTATAGTTTTGTCCGTGGCATTGGCAGGTATGACAATCTTTGCTTTTAGCGAATTTGAGATAGTTGTTGAAGAAGAGGAGACGACTGATTGCAACATAGAGCAAACTGTAACAGCAGATAACGGAGATTGTATAATAACAACACAAGGCGATACTGTTATAAAGGTCGAGGATAAAGACGGCAAGAAGAGCGAGAAGAAAACGCTTATTATATGTGCAACTGTTCTTTTATGTGTTCTTTTGATTTTGGCAGGAGTTAAGTATGGCATCAGTAAAGCGAAGAATAAAAATTACAATCAAAAAACGAAAACGAATAACGATAAGGAAGCGTAGGTAAGGGTGGAACGATTAAGCATTATCGAGTTGAATGATTATTGTGATAACGCAGGCTTGACAAACTTGCAGAAAGATATTTTAAGACTAAAATATTTTGATGAGCATAATTATTCAGTTGTCGAAATTTGTCTAAAATTGCACATAAGCGAGAGTAAATTTTACAGAAATCAAAGACAATTACTGTCGTTGATTTATAAATACGAAAGAAAAAAGTGACAGTTTGTTGACAGTTTAATACACCTATGATGAGAGAAACACGGTAGAGAATACCGTGTTTTTTCTTTTACAATAAAATTATGAAAAAGTTATTGAGCATAGCGTACAAACAATTAAAACTTCTTGAAAAAGTAGAAGAGCCTACGTGGGAAACGTACTCACAAATGGCAGATTTAATAACTTGCATAGATTATATGCAAAGAAGTTTTTGTACGGAAAAAGGCGAAGTTGTCGAGATAGTGACAGACTTAAAAGAAAACGTAGGAGAACAAAGAGCGTTGGAAATTGTAGAAGAAACTATCAATGAGTTCAGTAACGACTTAAACGTTATAAGCCCACACCTATCAAGGTGTCTTGTTAATAAATTAAAGGAGAAGATAAACAAATGAATTATTATCCGTATTATCAACCGCAAACGCCACAAAATCAATTTTACGGCGCACAACAGCAAAGTCAACCACTTAATCAATTCGTGCAACAACAGCCTCAAAATGGCTCTTATGCGTTGCCACAGCAACAAATAAATCCGTTTGTGCAAGTAGCACCGCAACAACAATCACAGCAAGCAAGTATTGAGTATGTGAATGGCATAGAGGGTGCAAAGGCATATATTATGCAACCCAACAGCACAAAGTGGCTTATGGATAGTGACGGCAACTATTTTTATTTGAAGTCTTCCAACGCTCAAAATCAGGCAAGCGTTAGAATGTACGAGTATAAAGAAATAGATATAGCGACAAAGAAAGAAAAAGAACAAGAAAAGAAACAAGATATAGATATATCTTGCTTTGTCAAGAAAGAAGACTTTGATGCTCTTAAAAAGACTGTTGCAAGTCTAAAAAGGTCAAGACAAATAAAAGTTTTAGGAGACGATGACGATGAGTAATTTTAATCTTGTAGAGTTTGTAAAAGCAATACAATCTTCTCAAAACCCAGAACAAATGTTTGAGAGTTTAATGATGTCTAACTCACAAGTTAGAAATACTATACAACAAGTGCAAAATAGCACGCAAGGTGCATCGCCAAAAGATATAGCACTTCAACTTGCTAAACAAAGAGGCATAAGCGAACAAGATGTTATGAATATGTACTCTATGTTTAGCGGTAAAAAATAAGATATATAGATGCGCAAATATATATAAAAAAAATCTAAAAAGGAGAAGAAAACTATGTATGAAAATGGTTCTTTCGCAGAGGGTTACGCCATTGGCAGAGACAGCGGAAGTTCTAATGACGGAATGTTCGGAGGCGGCTCTTGGGCTTGGTGGATTATCATCTTGCTCATCTTTTGGTACAACGGCTTTGGCGGTTTCGGTGGCTTTGGTCAAGGAGGTGCAGGTCTTATGAGTGGATATGCAACGCAAGCAGATATTCAAAGAGGTTTCGACACAAACGGCATTACGAACAAACTCAACGGTCTCGAAAACGGACTTTGTGACGGTTTCTACGCAGTTAATACCAGTTTGCTAAACGGCTTTGCTGGTGTGAACAGTACGGTAGTTAATAGCGGTTATGAAACTCGTTCGGCAATCAACAATTTGAGCGCACAACTCGCACAATGTTGCTGCCAAACTCAAAGTGCAATTCAAGGCGTAAACTACAACCTTGCAACACAAGCGTGCGCTATCAACACTGGTATTGCAAATGCGGCTCGTGACATTATAGATAGTCAACGTGACGGTACTGCGCAAATCTTGAACTACTTGACCACAGAAAAGATTGATAGTTTGAACAGACAACTTTCAATCGCACAAGGTCAGTTGTCTCAAAACGCACAAACCACGCAACTTTTGTCGGCTATCAACAGAACGCCCGTACCTGCATACGTTGTGGCAAATCCGTACTGTTGCAGTCCATACACCACGGCAGGCTCTTGTAGCGGTGTAATGTAACAAAAAAAACAAGTCCTATTTGAATATAGGCACAGTATAGGAGATTAAAATATCCTTGCATAATCAAAAACTGGCGCAAGGAGACTTGCGCCTTTTATTATAATAAAAAATATATATAAGGAGAAAAGAAACAATATGTTAATTTTAGGAACAGCGAATACAACTACTCAAACAGTTCTTGCGAACGGTATTATAAATCTTGGCTCAACTTATAGAAGATATTGTAAAAAGAACAACTGCAACGTTGCGACTTTTACAAATAGCGCAACTTCCGTAAGTCTCAATCAGTCGGGTATTTATCATATCACAGCAACTTTTGTAGCGAGTGGAACGGTGGCTGGCGATGCAACAATTCAAATGTTTGTGAATGGTGTTGCAGTGCCTCGTGCTATCTCAACCGAAACAATCACAACAGCAGATACGGAATTGAGAACGTTTGTCATAGACGATTATGTTCTTGTAGATAGTACGTATGTGTTGGGAACGGCAACCACTGCACCAGCAAGTGTGAGTTTCGTAAACACTGGTGTCGGTACAACTATTCAACTTGCGAAAGTTAATATTGACAAGGTTCTTTGAGAGGTGGCAATATGAATAGATACGCAAGAATGATGTTGGACAAAAGAATGGACGGCGGTAGAAAATACACGATATACAGAGACGGAAGAAACCCTTACGGCTCACGTGGTGGATATGTTACCGATAGACCAGATAGGACAATGAGAGATTATGGCTATGAGAGTGATTATGGATATGATTTTTCAAGATATGATTATCGCAGAGATGATGAGCCGTATAGAAGACAAGACTACGAAAGAGATTATAGGGGTTATGAACGATATGACCAATCTCGTAGGGATTATGGCTCTCATAGCGTAAAATTCAGCCGTGAAGATGCAGAAGAGTGGAAACACAAAATGCAGAATGAAGACGGCACAGTGGGCGAACATTTTAGACAAGAACAAATCAAAAGAGTTGCAGAACAGCAAGGTATAAACATCGATGAACTCGGTGGTATGGACGTTTTTTGTCTCGCAATCAATATGATGTATAGCGATTATTGTAACGTTGCGAGAAAATACGGCGCAGACAGAATAGAGTTCTATGCAGACCTTGCAAAAGCGTTCTTGAAAGATAAAGATTTTGACGGAAGTCCAGAAGAAAAACTTTATCTTTACTATCGCTTTATTGTGGACGATGAGCAATAAATTTATTTACTATAACGCAAACCCTTACAAGATAGAAGAAGAAGATTGCGTTATACGTGCGATAAAAGCAGGTCTAAATTTGCCCTATGATACAGTGGATAAATTACTTGATTTATCGGCAGAGAAAAACAAGTGCGATAAATTATGTGTATGTTGCTATCATTTTTTACTCGAAGATATTTTTGGCTTACCAGTTAGGTATTGCAAAAATTACGAAACAGTAGAAGATATAGCGAGATTATATCCACACAATAGATGTATCATAAGAATAGACGGACATCTCTCGTGTTCGGTAAACGGTAAAATCTACGATTTATGGGACTGCACTCAAAAACTCGTTGATTGTTACTGGATAATTTAATAAGATATTGCCGTAAGATTTTTACGGCAATTCTTTTTTTTTCTTAAAATTAGTTAAAAAATATTAAAAAATCACTTTACATTAAACAACATCTATGATAGAATAAAGTTACAAAATAAATAAAACATCGACCCCAGCGGTCGAAAGGAGTTTTAGATGAAGAGATTTGAAATAGTTGCAAGAGAAGTAAGTGGTTACGATGAGTACGATTTGAGAAGTTGGGCAGATACTTACAATGAGGCACTTGCAGAAGTAAGATTTTTATTGAGACGTGCTGGTGTTGAACATGTGCGAATTATTGAACACAAGAACGCATAACAAAAAGCCGAGCGGTGGCGGTTATTCCACCGCAAAGGAGATATTATGAAATACAAAGTTATCTACAAAGCATTTGAAGAGTACAAAACAGTATTCTTTGACAGTCTCAAACAAGCATACACGTTTGCAGAGGCAATGGACGGCATCGTTTTAGGAGGTAAAAGAATATGACAAAAGAAACATATGACAAACTCGTTAAATGGTTTGACGAGCAACCGCAGACAAACCTTGATGTTCCAGTTAATGGAGACTTGTTGGATATTGTAAGAGAAACTATAAGAGAAGACGGCGATATAGTTTCTATTCTTCACACTTATGGTTGCCACTGCATAGGAACACCAGAACATAGCGGAAGAGTAATCTATCTTTACATTGTAGGAGACGTGTGGAGAAAAGGTCAACTCGTTCAGCAAGTATTCGAGATTGATTATAGGCTTGATGAACTTGATGAAGAGTGTGAAGAAAACGATGATGACAGATATTTGTTTGTCGAATTTGTAACTAACTGTTCGGAGGTAAGATAATGAAAGAGTACACAGTTGTAGTAACATACGAAGCACGTTTCAAAGTTGAAGCGGAGAATGAAGATATTGCTATGGATAAAGTTGACAATATGAGCAACGAAAAAATCAAGAGCAAATTAAGATACGAAGATATGAGAGTTGAGGAAGACTAAAATGGATAAGCCAGTAGTAACATTGAACGATTGTTTGAAAGAAATGATTGAAGCAGATGCAACTTCTTGTGAAGTTGAAGTGAATATGCCAAGTGGTGGCATTATAAGAATGTGGATTATCGTTAGTGAGATAATAGAAAACGGTAAGACAGTGTACAGAGCGGAGATAAAAGCAAATGAAAATTAAGAAACAAGACCAGATACGACAAATGATTGAGATTATAACGAAATCACAATTTGATTGTGGTAAGCAAGGTTGTGAAAATTGCAAGTATAGAAAGGAAGACGAGTGCGTTTTGAGACAAGATGCAAATTATATTGCTACAATACTTGTGAAAAATGGTTTTGCAAAAATACCGAGCGCAGGCGGTATATCCTGCGCAAAGAGAGAAAAATATGGACACCTTAATTACTGCAAAATTTGACCTAATCAGAGCCGTAGATGCAATGCACAAAAGCGATAGCGATTGGGTTGGCGGACACGGAATGTTTAACAATTTCCGCATAGCACTCGGCAAAGCGATGGTAGCCACGGGTGACGACGATATGTACAATTATTACATTGTGCAAGTTGAAAGTTTTGACTGCATAGCACACTTAAAATATACATATGGCAGTGGCAGACAAAGTTTTGACAAGTATGTTTACCCGTTTGATGAAAACCGACTTTACCCCATTCAAGAGTTAGTCGTGAAGCCGTGCTTTAAGAGATAAACAATGAGGAGAAAAGAAAATGAACAGAGAGATACTTTTTAGAGGGAAAAGAAAACAGGACGGAGTGTGGGCACACGGCGACCTTGTGAGGCTCAAAGACGGCGACAAACAAGTGCCGTGCATCTATTACTTCGGCGAGGTATATCCCGAAAGCATAGGACAATTCACGGGCGTGTATGACAAGAACGGCGACGAGATTTACGAGGGCGACATCTTGGAATTTGACGGAGCGGAAATCCCCGAAGAAGAACGTGCAGAGGTCGTATTCATAGACGGTAGATTCAAACTGAAAAATCCGAACTATGACTATATGGACGACTTGGACAACCTAACGGCGAGTATGGAAATCATCGTTGGCAACACATACGACGGAATTTATTGCGAGGCAGAAAGATGAAAACTAAACAAGAACAAATCGATAAAATGGCAAGCATTATCTTTGAAACCATAAATCGAGAAAACATAGACCGATTTGTAGAAGATAAGGACGGCAACCTTGTTAGCGTAGAAACGGTCGGTATCGAAGGTATAGCAGAAGCACTTATCGAAAACGGTTACGGCGACGTGTCCGAGTACAAAAACAGATTCGAGGTCGTAGACAAGGTTTTGACCGAAACACGAGCGAAACTCACGAAAGCGGAACACGACCGAGATAGGTATAAAACCGAGATTGAACGGTTGAAATACGAAAACACAACTCTATATGAAGTGAAAAGCAATCTTTTAGAAGAAAACGACAAATTGTTAAAAGACAATGTGGCATTGATTTTGGAGAAAAAGCAAGCGCAAATCGATGTGCTGAATAAAGTAAAATCGTTTACCATTTACGATGATAATTATCTGGATGGTTATGTGTTTATTGATGACATCAATGACCTCATCAAGGAGGTGCAAGGGGAATGACGAAAGAACAAAAAGAGCGAATAAAAGAACAAGTGCGTAAGCCAGTAGAATGGTTTAAGTATAATGTAAAATGTTGCTATAACTGTACGAAATGGTGTAAGGACGTGAGTTTGATGGGAGATTATGCTTATAATTTTTGCAAAGAACATAAAGATGTTATGACAGTTTGGGATGGTTACTGCAACGGTTATGACGGAAGTCCAACAGGAGGTAGAAAAATGAGTAAATATACCGAGCCGATGAAACTTATAGATTTTGTAGAGCAATTTGTTGCGCACAATACAGTAGTAGAGATATATAGTCTTGAACTCGTACCCGAAATAATCACCGATACTGTTACTCGCTACTGTAAAAAATTCGATAAACTCGAAACAGTTATGGACTGGCAAATAACCGAGCCCGACGATTGTGCATATTACAAGGCGCACCAAGATGTAAAGCCGAGCAAATATCGCTATTGTAATGTGGAAATGATAGTTGGCGTTCCAAACCACATTGACAGAACAGACCTTGTAGGGGTTGTAGTGGAGGTGCAAGATGGCGAAGATAAGAGTTGAAATCGAAGTGCCAGATGGCAAATATTGTAGAACCTGTGAATATTGTAAATATGTGGCGAGTGATTTTGCTGTATGTCATCTTTTTGATAACGCAATAATATTACAAGAGTTTAGCAAAATGCCAGAGCGTTGTTGGAAATGCATACAAGCGGAGGTGGAAGATGGCGAAGATAAAGGTTGAAATCGAAGTGCCGAGAGATGACTGTGGCAATTGTAGACTATTAGATGAGTTTTGTTGCTGTTTGCTGTTTGAAAAGGAACTTAACCGTCGTGACGTGTTAGACGACTGGGGCTTTAACGATTTTATAGTTGAATGTTGCGACGAGTGCAAGCAAGCGGAGGTGGAAGATGACACATTGTGAGAATTGCATACATTGGTCAAGCGGATATTGCAGACTGCACAAGAAAGAAACCAATGACGGTGCAAGTTGCGATAAGGCGGAAGAATAAAAATAATAACCAAAACAACGATTATTTTTTCAAAAAGGAGTGTAGAAATGAAGAAATCAACAAAAATAATGGCAGTAATAGCGATTATCGTTATAATTATAATGTGCCTAACGGCGTGTAATAAGACCGTTTTTGACACAAAATACAAATTTGAAAAAGCGCACATCAGGATAAATGATGTATGGCTCGATGTTGATGTTAAAAAATGGAACGATTATGACGGAGAGCAAATACAGTTAATTCTTACTGACGGAACAGTAATGATAATACATAGTAGAGATTGCATACTCTATAATGGCGCATTGCCCACAGCGGAAGAGGATTAAATAGGTGTAAAAAATGAAGTTGCACGAGTTAAAGATTAAAGCAGAGTATGCAAACGCAAAGTTAAAGGGCATTAAACCATTTGAGATACGGCTCAATGACCGTGATTATCAAGTAGGCGATATTATTAAATACACTTGCGTTGATAGTCCGTATGTGAACGAAAAAATCAAAGACAAATTCTATCATATTGTTTATATCACAGATTATATGCAAAAAGAGGGTTATGTTGTATTTTGTGATGAAGAAGTAGAGACGGAGGCAAAACAATGAGCAAAAGTATTTTTCCCACATTTGAGGAGATAGACAACGGAACAAAATCATTTACCGACCATTATTATAGAACGGTAAAAGGCAAAAAGGTAAGAAGTGAGAGACTTAAACAGTATGTCTTAATTACAGATTATGAGGCTATGATGATTATCAATAGTATCACAATCGCAAGAAACAAAAGAAAAGAAAGATTATATTTTCAGTTCTCACTTTTCGGCAAAAGCGAAAGTTGTAAGAAATATCCATACAGTGAAAAAGGCTGGCAATCTTGTGTCGCAGACATTAAAAAAATGTTGGTGTGTTACAGAAAAATGATTACGAGACTTATGAACGAGGGTTACGATGCTCACACAGATATTTGATATAACAGCAAAAACAAAAGTAAAAGACCAAGAAGTAACCGTTGTTTTGTTTCACAATATCCCACTTGAAGAGTTAGACTACTACACAAATCAAGCGTTCAAAATGGGATATAACGATGTGACAGCAACCAGAGTAAACAAGTAAATGTATCATATTCCTACATTTTCTAAAAACTCTCTATATACATTTTTCTATATAGGACTTTTATAGAAATGTAGTTAAATACTACACTAAAAAGAAAGACAAATTAAAAAATCTAAAAAAATATTAAAAAATCTATTGACATCTTATTGTCTATATGATAAGATAAAAACACAAGATAAAAAGGAGGAACGCAATGGTCGATAGCAAAACGAAAGAGTTGAAGCAAAAAATGTTCGTTTTTCGTGTGAAAAACAATCTGTCGATGAAGAAGTTTGCAGAACTTGCTAACATCACAGAGCAAACAGTGTTCAATATCGAAAACGAACTAACGACACCCACGAAGTTTACGGTTGCAAAAATTGAGACAGCAATCGAAAACTATAAAAAAGAAATCTAAAAAAAAGAAACATATTTGGAGGTAAAAAATAATTATGTTAAAGTTTCAGTTAATGAAAAAGGCGGTATGGATATGATTGCAGTTGTGGACGTCCCCACTCTCATTGCAGATGTGTCAATCATTATCGGTGGTATTTATGAGAAATTGAAAGCAAGCGATGAAAGATGCGCTAATGCGTTCAAAAACGTACTCAAAGATGTAATCAGCGATGATGTTGTTTTTGCAACAAACAAAGAAGAGTTTGAAAGAGCAAGCAAGAAAAGCATTGACCAAGACAAAAAGAAAATTGACGACCTTATGCAAAGTTTGTTCAATGATATTTTCAAAAAGAACAACAACACCGAAAGTGAAGATGCAGAAGACGAACTCGATGCCGATATGGCAGAAGATGACGAAGACATCGAAGTACCCAAAGACGAAGAAGAAGATAAAGCGTTCTTTGATAATCTTATGAAAGATTTGAATGACATCAATAATAAACTCAACAAACTCGACAGAGCAATGAGATGCACCAAATTTTCAAGGAATAAGAAATGAGAGTAAGCCAAACACAAGTAAAAGCGTATAAATCTTGCCGTAGATTGTATGAACTATCCTATGTGGAGGGGTTGAAGTACAACAAGAGTATAGATGCCCTTGAAACTGGTGCTACATATCACGGCAAGATAGAGCAGTTGTATAAGAAAGGTTACTTTGATTATACTGGCGACAAGACCGATACTATGGCTTTTGCTTATGAGAAATACATCTATCCGCAATTCAAAGTTGACTGTGCGGAAAAGTGGTTTGAGTATCAACTCAACGATAAGCATACGCTTATAGGAAAAGTTGATGCGATAGCAACAGACGGCTTGCTTGTGGAGCATAAAACAACGTCTAACAATGTAGGGGAAGAGTATATCTATAATCTACAATGGGACGAGCAAGTGCTTGCTTATATGCTCTCACACGGCGTAAACGAGATGTATTATACGGTAATCAAGAAACCGACAATAAGACAAAAGCAAAACGAAACAGACGAAGAGTTTTTGCAAAGATGTTGCGCTTGGTATGCAGAAGATACCGACAGCAAAGTCCGTGTGTTTAAGGTAACAAGAACACAAGAAGAACTCGATGAGTACAAAGAGCAACTCATAGCAACCATTGACGAAATGGAAAAGTGCCAACTGTTTTATAGGAACACAACGCATTGTACTTGTTGGGGCAGAAGATGTGAGTTTTCGCAGATATGCTTAAACTACAACCCGAAACTCGAATACGTAGATTTTACGAAAATCGATAGAGAACAAAAAAGAAAGGAGTTAAGTGAAGATGAATTATTCTAAACTTACAGATTTGACCAAAAAGAAACAGCCGTACACAGCGTTGCTTTATTGTGCGCCAGGTGTGGGCAAGACCACGGCAATCGGTTTGATTGCAGAGAAAAGCAAAGGAAGAACGCTTATTCTCGATGTGGACAGAACAATCACGACAGCATTGTCAAAGAAAGATATTGTTAAAGATATATCAAAGATTGATGTTATCCAGATAGACAATATCAATACGTGGGAAGATTGGAGCGATGCTCTTAAAACTCTCGCAGATATGAAGAAAGAGGGTAAACTCGATTATGAGAATATCGCAGTAGATAACATCAGCGAACTCGAAAGATGTATCTTGTCCGACCTTGGCAGTCAAGGTAAGAACAAAGGTGTGCCAGCGCAAGCCGACTATCAGTATATGCAATTCAAACTCGTGAACAGTTTGAGATTTATGAAATCTCTCGGTGTAAACGTGATTTGGACAGCGTGGGAAACAATCGAATTGTTTTCTAACCCAGACGGTAGCAGTTATAACAGATGCTATCCTAAATGCAACGCAAAGATTGTAGATAATATCTGTGGTCTATGCGATATGGTGGGCAAAATCATAGCAAAGACAGACGGCACTCGTGGAATAGTGCTTGATGCAACTCAAAACATTTACGCAAAAAATCAATACGACACAAGAAAAGGTTGTCTTGTTGAAGATTTTGTGAAAGACGAAGAAAAGAAATAAAAATAAAACATCATAGGAGTATAACATTATGTGGAAATTTGAAAGAGTAGAGCAAAAATTTGACGACATTCCAGTAGGTCAATACAGATTGAGAATTAAAGAAGTCGAAAAACAAGTATCGCAAGCAGGCAGAGATATGCTTAAACTCACGTTTGACGTGTCGGGGCAAGCAAGAAAATTGTATCATTACATCGTTTTTCTTGACGACCGTCCCGAAATCACAAATAGAAATCTCACGCAACTTTTCGACAGTTTCGGCATCGAAGATAGCAACTTCAATCTCAACAGTTGGGTTGGCAAAGTCGGCGGTTGCACGGTAAAGCACGATGAAGAAGAGCGTGCAAAGGTTCAATACTTTTTGAACAAAAAGCAACAAGAAAAGTTGCCACCGTGGCAAGATGTAGCAAGTGATGCAAACCAAGCACCCAAACGTGAAATGGCAGAAGTTGAAGTCGATGATGACGATTTGCCGTTCTAAAAATAATATCAAGGCGAGGGCGGTTTATCCGCTCTCGTCACGGAGAGAATTATGACAAGCACAAGCAACAAAAAACTCGGCACAGACTTTGAAAGAGAGTTTGTAAAAATGCTCGCAAATAACGGTTTTTGGGCGCATTTTATTCAGCCAGATAAAAGTGGCGCACAGCCATTTGATGTGATAGCAATAAGAGACGGAGAGCCGTGGGCGTTTGATTGCAAAACTTGCATAAGAGACGTTTTCAGTATCAAACGTATGGAAGAAAACCAGATGCACGCTTTTGATAAGATAGGGCATTGTGGTTGTAAAAACATCTTTGTAGCAGTTTTGCATAACGATGAAGTGTATCTCGTCAAGTTTAGCGACCTTTATAGATATGGGAGCGTAGAATTAAATGAAAGTCATTTGTTCCAACAAATTATACATCGATAATCCGTCAGTAGAACTTGAAGAGTTTGCTAAAACTAATCTCGTTTTTCTAAACCCAGATTATGTGAAGTTGGAGGCAATTGGCAGGTGGACTGGCAACACACAAAGAAACATCGTTCTTTATGAAAGATACGGAAAAGACAGGATTGTGTTGCCATTTGGCTTGCTCAAAACGGTTTACAAGAGTTTTAAGAAAGACGATGATGAGTTTATCGCCAAGTTTGCAGATAACGGTTATCGTTCGTTTGAGAGCCATATAACCCTATACGATTATCAAGAAAGAGTTGTAAAGAAAGCACTATCTAAAAAGAACGGTGTAATTGTTATGCCGTGTGGTAGCGGTAAAACTCAAACTGCTTTGGAAATCGTAGCAAGACTGGGTAAAAAGTGCTTATGGCTCACTCACACACAAGACCTACTCAATCAATCAATGGAGCGTGCAAAAAGTTGTTACGGCTTGAATACGAGCGAATACGGCACAATCACAGACGGAAAGATAAACGTAGGAAACTCTATCACTTTTGCGACAGTGCAAACTCTTTGCAACGTAGATTTGGCTGAATTGAGATTTGAGTTTGATGTGATTATCGTAGATGAGTGTCATAAGTGTGTAGGCACACCTACAAACGTTATGATGTTCTATAAAGTTTTAAGTAATCTCTCGGCTCGATACAAGATAGGCGTGACAGCAACACCGAAACGTGCAGACGGTCTCGAACAGTGTATGTTCTCGCTTTTGGGTGGTCTAATAGACGAAGTTACGAGACAAGAAGTTGCGGATACAACTTGCGATGTGGAAGTACAAAAACGTTTGACGAATTACAAACCAGACATCTCTATTGTAACTGGTGCAGACGGCACTATCGTTTTTGGCTCTCTTGTAGAAGACCTAATCTCAAATCAAGAAAGAAATCAAAAGATTGTAAAAGATTTGGAAGACCTTGACGGGACTTGTTTGATACTGACGGATAGGCTTGCACATATAGATGCGCTCTATAATCTTATGAAAGATAAGAGCAAGTGCGCAAAGATAGACGGTAGGAGCAGTTCTAAAACCGCAAAAGAGTTTAGAAAGCAAGTTATAGGTAAGTTAAACCGTTGTGAAATCAAATATCTTTTTGCAACTTACAAACTCGCAAAAGAGGGGTTAGACATTCCTACATTAAGATATGTTGTGTTTGCGACACCGCAAAAAGATTATACGACAGTAGCACAATCTGCTGGTCGTGTGGGAAGAAAAGCGGACGGTAAAAGCAAAGGTGTTGTCATAGATTATGTGGACGATTTTGGTCTTTTATATGGCTACTCGAAAAAACGCAACACAACCTATAAAAAACTTGGCTACAAAATCGCTGACATTTATTGACATTATAAATCATTTTTGATAAGATAATGCTATCACATTATAGGAGGGGATAGCAGTTATGACGGAAAGCGAAAAGCATTATAATTTGAGAGACACCGCTCTTATACTCGGTATCAAAGTGCGAACCGTGAGAGAGTGGTTGAAAAAAGGTCAACTCAAAGCAATCAAGTATGACGGCGGTAGAATGTGGTTTGTGCCACAAAGCGAAATCGACAGACTGACGAATAAAGAAAACTAAACGGCAAGTTACCAGCAAGTTGGAGAAGAGTATGTTTGAAAATATACCACAAGAGTTAAAGAAATTAAAACAATGGGTTTGCTGGAACGGAGACAAGTTACCTAAAAACCCACATACTGGCGGTAACGCACAGAGTAACAACAAAGACACGTGGGGGACATTTGACGATGCTATCAAAGCAATAGATAAGTTCGGTTTTGACGGTGTTGGCTTTATGTTCGCAAGCGGATATTTTGGAGTTGACCTTGATAAGTGTCTCGACAATCAAGACTTTATCGATGAGTTCGTGGAAACGTTACAAAGTTACACCGAAATATCACGAAGTGGTCAAGGTATTCACATCATCTGCAAAGGAACGTTGCCAGACGGCGCAAGAAGACGTGGAAATGTAGAGATGTATTGTACTGGTCGTTATTTTATAATGACTGGGAAACTGTACAACCCAGAGTATAACGTTATCAAGGACTGTACGGAAAGCATAAAAGTTTTGCACTCTAAATATCTATACACGGAAACTCCGAAAGTCGCACCTAAAATCGTAACACCAGTCGATTTGAGTGACCAAGAGATACTGGATAAAGCAAGAAATTGCAAAACTGGTACATTGTTTCAACTTTTGTGGACTGGACAGTGGCAAGGTGTTTACTCGTCACAAAGTGAGGCAGATTTGGCTTTGTGTAATATGCTCGCTTTTTGGACACAAAGAGATGAGTATAGAATGGATAACTTGTTTAGACATTCGGGGTTGTTTAGGCAAAAGTGGGACACAAAGCGTGGCACTTATACCTACGGACAAAACACAATCGGCAAAGCAATAGCAAATTGCAGAGAAGTTTACGAGCCGAAAATCACGCAAGACGATACATCGATTGCTCTCGGTTTGTTTAGAAACGGAGAACAAAAAGCAGAGTTGCCTAAAAACAACTACGATATGACGGACACTGGCAACGCTCAAAGATTGCGTGATAAATACAAAAACAATATCCATTATTCTTTTATTCGTAAGAAATGGTATTGTTGGACTGGTAAAGTGTGGTCGATAGACAATACTGGCGAGATTAAGAAACTTGCTGATGATATAATCAACGACATCAAGCGTGAGGCGTTTGAAGAAAAAGATGACATCAAGCAAGAAGAAATGCTTAAATGGGCAAATCGTTCTGCATCGAGCAAAGGCAAAGAGGCAATGGTAAAAGAAACGCAACACTTGCAAAGCATACCTATTTTGCCCGAAGAGACAGATTGCTATACCGACTACATAAACTGTCAAAATGGTATTGTGAACTTACGAAACGGAGAATTATTGCCTTACGATAGCAACTTTGCTATGACAAAGATATGCTATGCAGAGTACGACAACAGTGGAAAAAAACCAGAGAAGTGGCTCAAATTCCTTGACGATGTGACAAAAGGCGATAAAGATTTGCAAAACTATTTGCAAAAGTGCGTAGGTTACAGTCTAACTGGCAGTATTCGTGAGCAATGTGCGTTCTTCTTGTATGGCATAGGAAATAACGGCAAAAGCACGTTTTTGGACACAATAGCAGACCTTATGGGTACTTATGCGGCAAACGTCCAACCAGAAACCATTATGATGAAGAAAGGCGACAACGGCGGTGCGAACAGTGATATTGCAAGATTAAAGTCCGTGAGATTTGTAACAAGTGAAGAACCAACAGAGGGTGTGAGATTAAACGAGGGTTTGGTCAAACAGTTGACTGGCGGTGGAAAAGTTACTTGTCGTTTCTTGTACGGAGACGATTTTGAGTATCAACCAGAATTTAAGATTTGGATAGGCACAAACCATAAGCCAGTTATTCGTGGAACAGATAACGGCATTTGGCGAAGAATACGTCTTATTCCGTTTGAAGTCAATATCCCAGCGGATAAAGTAGATAAAAATCTCAAATACAAACTGCGTAAAGAAATGCCACAAATTATGGCTTGGGCAGTAGAGGGTTGTCTTAAATGGCAAAAAGAGGGGCTTGAACCGCCAGAGTGCGTGCAAAAAGCAACAGCAGAATACAAAGTCGAAATGGACGTGCTTGCATCGTTCAACGAAAGTTGTATTGTGATAGACTACGAGAATGGCGAAAGCATATCTGCAAACGTATTGTTTAGCGTTTATTCCGCTTGGGCAAACGCTAACAACGAGTTTGAGATGTCAAGTAGAAAGTTCTTCACGGAAATAACAAAAAAGATGCCAGAAAAATCAAGAAGAGCAGACGGTATCTACTACAACAAAATACGACTGACAGATTATGCCAAAACACTAATCAAGCCAGCACAGCGACAATATAAAATAAGCGACTTCTCGTAAGTCGTTTATTTTTATTTTCGTATCTTTTTATATCTTTTTGAAAAAATCTTAAAAAATGGCAAAAAATCATTTGACATCTTAAAACATTTATGATAAGATTAAGATACAAAATAAATAAAGACCCACGTCAGTTGGGCAAAAGTTGGGCAAAGGAGACCAAGTAATGGCAGAAATTAAAGATTTTACAGTTTACAAGAAAGAGAAAGTTGATATGCTTATACGCTTTTACAACTTTTGTTGTGGCACGAGTTACAAGTTCAGCAATCTCGAAACGAGAGAGAAAGTTGTAAACGCTCTCGATTGTTGTGATGACAACATCACGGAAATCAAAGATTTTGTGAGAGAGTATGCAAACGGTAAGCCAGAAACGCCAGCCGATTGTTTCCAAAAGTTTTACGATAGCAAAAGAAGTTTTGCAGTTCAAGTAGAAAAAGTCGAACAAGAAGAAAAAGAAGTTACCGATAAAGAAGTTGGCTACTCAATGGGATTGCTTGAAAAAGCGGTCGTCAAACTCATAGCGGATATGAACGCAAAGAAAATCGAAGAAGATGTTATGAGTTCGGTTGAGCAAAAAGTCAAGGACTTTATCAAGGAAGAGTACGGTGCAATAGATAGAAAAGTGAACACCTACGTGGACGGTCGCAAGGTCGAAATGGACGGAGTACAGCACGAGATGTTTGAGACTGTTCTCAAATTCGTTGCAAACAACGAGCCAGTATTCTTGACTGGTGCGGCTGGCTGTGGCAAAAATGTTCTTTGCCAACAAGTTGCAAAGGCACTCGGATTGAAGTTCTACTTCACGAACGCAGTCACGCAAGAGTACAAGTTGACAGGCTTTACCGATGCAATGGGTACGTATCACGCAACACAATTCTATCAAGCGTTTAAGAACGGCGGTTTGTTTATGCTTGACGAAATTGATGCAAGTATTCCAGAAGTCCTTATCATTCTAAACGCCGCAATCGCAAACAGATATTTTGACTTCCCAGCACCTATCGGTTATGTCGAGGCGCACCCCGATTTTAGAGTAATCGCCGCTGGTAACACTTTTGGATATGGTGCAGACTTTGAGTATGTCGGTCGTAACCAACTCGATGCCGCATCGCTTGACCGTTTCGCTCTTGTGAGAATGGATTATAGCAAGGCAATCGAAACAGCAGTAGCATTTGGAGACAATGCGCTCGTTGATTTTTGTGAACAATATAGAAAATCGGCAGACAAGAACGGTATCAAAGTCATAGTAAGTTATCGTGCAATCGGCAGACTTGCAAAGATGATGTCCGCTCTCGGTCAAGAAGAGGCGATGAGAACGTGCCTTATTAAAGGTCTCGGTAAAGATGATGTGAGAATGATAAGCAACGGTATAGACAACGGTAACAAGTACAAGACAGCATTGCTCAACGTCATCAACGCAATGGAGGAGAAGTAAGATGTCGATATTGAAGAAAGTCAACGTAGAGAAGTCTGCTGGCAAGAAGTATATGGTCAATGTTGAGATGTACGGCACGGTAGGAGATATGACAACGCTTTTGAAAACAAGAAGTATCACAAGTAGCAGTTTTGAAAATCAACAGACAAAACGACTTGACACATCGTGGGTAGGAGTTAAGAGTTACGATGAGGCTTGTGAGTTTTTGCACAACGGCTATCAACCGTCAGTAGAGAAACTCAAAGAGCGTATGAAAGCAAAGTGCGTCGGAGAGGGGAAAAGAATAACGTTTCATAACGATGTAGTAGGATATGCGCCTATCGTACCGCTTGCGATGCAGGGAGTTCCGCAGAGTATGCTTAATCATAAAATGAAACCGATAAAATCGAAAGTTATCGACATCTTTTACGATATAACGGTAGGTTGGACGATAGAAAGTAAACAGATTTTGGAAAACGGAGCTAATCTTTTAGGCGCAGTTCTTGATTTAGAAAAAGAGGGTTACAAAATAAACATCTATGCGTTGCAATCGTATAGCGATAGCACGGATTGCGATATGTTGCTTATTAAAATCAAAGACAGCAAACAGCCTATGGATTTGAAGAGAATATCGTTTCCGCTCACGCATACCGCATTTTTTAGGGTAATCGGTTTTGATTGGTATAGCAAAGTTCCAGGCGGAAGATATAGAAGCAGTTACGGTCATAATCTTAATGCAGAGTTTGGGCGAGATAAGAGTACGGCAATCATAAGAGAAGTAAGCGGAAACGATAGAGCGGTAGTTCTCTACGGAAAAGAAATGTTAAGTCAAGGTGCAGACCATATCAAGGAGGTTATCAAAAATGAAAGCGGTAATAAGAGAAATTGACGGAGTGTACTGGGTATGTTGTGGTCGTTGCGGACATAAGTTGTGCAAACTTATGTCTTGCAACAAGAGAGTTTTTGATGAGGACAGCATCGAAATTGAGTTCAAGTGCCAGTCTTGTAAAAAGATAAACAGACTGAATAAAGATTGTCATATAGAGGTGGTAAAATGAGATTTTTTCATAAAGGAGACGTTGTTGTAATAGTAAAACCGCTCTGTGATATGAGTTCTTATGGCGTAAGAGATAATACGACCAAAAATCTGCGTGTAGGTTCTGTGGGAGTTGTTATGGACGATAGCGCAGATGATAAATGCGATGTCTATATAGATTTTGAGCCTAACAACCCAGACGGCGGAAAGTGGTTCTGCGACCCAAGATGCCTTGATTTGGTTAGAGACAACAAGAATAAATATAGAGGCAGTGGAGTTACGGCTACTATAAATTGTACGAAAGGTAAATACGATGCAGATGATGTAGGTGTTCCCACTATTCATAGATTAAATCAAGTGCTTGCTACTTGTGATATGCCCACTTTGAATTTGAAAGATAAAGTAGTTGTTTTGGATATTCAAGCCAAATCGGGTTGGACGAGTTTTTATAAAACAGACATTGCAAAAGTAAAGGTAAAGCCGCTTTATTGCGATGTAGAATACTGGATAGATGCACGTCAAATCGACTACGACCTTACAGAAGAAGACAAGGGTTTGCCTTATCCAGAGACAAAAGTTACGGGAGCGGACGGCGTTCAAGTAAAAACAGATTGCGGTGCGCCGAAAGAAGAAGAAATACCTACGCCGATTAAGGCTCTTAAAAAGGCTACAACGTTTAGCATCGGTCAGTCAATACAATTTATCCCAGATGACAGTACGGAAGTTTTTATGGGCATCATAGAGGCTTATGTGGTAACAAAGAAACAAATATTTTTACAGACAACCAACGGAGACCTTGTTCTTCCGAGTAGAGTTTTGAAGAAAGGAGAAACAAAATGATAAAGAAAATACGATTGAAGATTTTGCTCTATAACGCAATTATGCTTTTGTTCGACAAGGGTTATACCCACAATCAAGCGATTGAAGAGTTGGGTATAACAGACGAAGAGTTCGATGAAATCGTAGAAATGTTTGAGTAAAAAGTCATCTTCTATTGACACGTGGGTATATATAGGATATAATCAAAGTAATTAAAAAAGGAGCAATTATGGACAACAAAAAGATTTTTGACTTAAAAAAGATTAAACTTGTTGACATAAACAAGGTTATACCTTATGAGAATAACCCACGTGTCAACGACCAAAGTGTACAATTCGTAGCAAATTCCATTGAAAAGTTTGGTTTCAAAGTTCCAGTAGTAGTTGATAAAGATATGGTCATTATCAACGGTCATACAAGACTGAAAGCCGCAAAACGTCTCGGCTTAAAAGAGATACCTGTGATTATAGCGGACGATTTATCCCCAGAAGAGGCGAAGGCTTTTAGAATTGCAGATAATAGCGCAGGAGAAAACTCTTACTGGGATATAGACTTGCTTAATCTCGAACTCGCTGAAATTCCATTCGATATGAGTGAGTTTGGTATTAACCTTGACGAAGAAGAGCAAGAGTTTAAGGGAGATACCGAACCAAAAGAAAAAGACATCAAGAAAATGGAGTTGAGAGCATTTGAACATTACGATTATGTTGTGTTTGTGTTCAATAATCAACAAGATTTTCTCAACGTCTGCACCAACTTTGGTATAGAGAAAGTTGACGGAGGTTGGGTTAATAGAAAAATAGGTATAGGTAGGGTGCTTAAAGGTGAAGAACTTGTTAAAAGAATTAGGGATAAAGATAGTGATATTATCGAGGGGCAGGAGTGATAGTATATCTACCACTAAACTGTTGCCAGACTTTATAGACGTTCTCGTTCCTGAAAGTCAAAAAGAACAGTACGAAAAAGCAATAACAAATCCGATTATAACTACGCCAGACGATATAAAAGGTCTTGGCGTTCTGCGTAATTGGTGCTTGTCTAACTTCGAGGAAGAAACAGTAATTATGCTTGACGATGACTTGTTTGCGCTTTACTGTAATACTGGAAGACACGCAAGAAAAAATAACAGACCCACTTGAAGTTTTGGAAATCTTGGTAAACACCGCTATTATGGCAAAAGATGCTGGCTGTGGGTGTTTTGGGTTCTTCCAAACCGACATACGCAAATATAAGCCAACAGACCCATTTTCTCTTTGTACTTGGGTTGGTGGAGTTATAGGCGTTATAGGAAAAACCATACGTTTTCGTAACGATAAGTTTAAGGTAGATATAGACTTTTGCCTTACTAATCTTTTGGTAAAACGCATAGTTTGGTGTGACAATAGATACACTTTCTATCAAAACCGTGACAACAACAAAGGTGGAAACGCAGAGTTTAGAAATCAAGAAGATTATCAAAAATCTTGTGATACTCTAAAACAAACAAGATTTTTTCAAAGAAGAAGAGAAATCTCTCGCTTATAAACAAGGCTCAATCTTTGATTTATTAGTTTTGGGAGATGACGGAGGTGAAGATGCCAAAAAATAACGGTAAGATAAAATGTTTCAGTTTCAGCGAGAAAACTATCGAACAAATAAACTTTTTGTGCGATAGTCTTATGCTTAATCAAACAAGTTTGATAGAGTTTCTTATCAACGCAAAGTATAAAGAGGAGGTTTCAAATGCCAAGACCGACAAAACTGGACAAGGAAATAATTGATGATATTTGCAAGGTTATATCAAACGGAGGTACTAATGCCGATGCGTGTAATGTTTGCTGTATCAATCCGTCAACTTTTTATCTGTGGGTAAGCAAAGCAGAAGAAGATAAAATGTGCGGAAAGAAGTCGATATACGTGGAGTTTTCCAACGAGTTGAAAAAGGCGGAAAGTAAATACAAACTCGCTCATTTAGGCGTGATAAACAAAGCCGCCTTAAAAGCAGAAACGTGGCAAGCAAGTGCGTGGCTTTTGGAAAGAAAGTTCCCGAAAGAATTTGCAAGAACGGATAGAATAGCAGTAGCCAAAGAAGAAGATAACGGTATGATGAAAGACATCTTATCGGCAGTTCAAAATATGGGAATAAACAACAACAAGGACGATGATACCAACCAGTAATAATAGTTTTAATTTTACTGATAAGCAAAAGAAATTCTTATCAAGTAGAGATAGCCGACTAAACTTTTTGTGCGGTAGTGTTAGAAGCGGAAAAACCTTTATTAGTCTAATAAAGTTTTTTTTTGTTGTAGCATCAGCACCCAAAGAATACGAGTTTATTATTTG
>ERZ808258.127-NODE-127-length-38663-cov-4.592701_pt1 | contig 38663 bp, 22 predicted proteins | sample MGYA00521280_ERZ808258 | MGnify/ENA primary metagenome ERZ808258 (study PRJEB31516, sample SAMN03275585) | gut metagenome | biome: mammalia-associated habitat; material: feces | host: Papio cynocephalus | place: Kenya | collected 2012-07-19 ...
CGAGAAGTCGGCCATGTAACGGCCCTTGTAAGCGTAGTGGGTCGAGAAGGTGTAGTACATCGAGCGCCACTGGCTGAAGCTGGAGCTCAAGCCTGTGACCTTACCGCCGGCGTCGGGCGAGATGATGCCACCCGAGGGGAGCATGTGAGCGTTGGTGCCCTGTCCGTTGGAGCTACCCGAGGTGAGTTCGAAGCGGCCCATCATCATCAGCGAGTGGTCCTTGTTAGTGAAATGAGGTATGAGGGTCAGCGTGTGCTTGGTGTTGAAGGCCACGCTCTTGTTGGAGCCTGTGTAGGCCTCGTTGACGCCACTGCTCCACACCCTGGTGATAAGCTCCTGCGGATAGAACTTGTCCACATAGTCGTTGAAGATGTTCATGTAGACACGGCCCTGGTAGTCAAGGCGCCAGCTATCATCGTCGATGCCGAGCAGCTTGTAGTCGATCTGGAACTCAGGCGAGATGTCGTAGGTGCGCTGGTCGTTCTTGGCCAGGTGTGCCGATGCCACGGGGTTGACAAGATTCTTCTGGTCATCGTTGAAGACCGACGAGGCGCTCTGCAGCATCTCATAGTAGGCGCTGGTGTTGCGTCCATACTCGTCTTGCTCGTAGATGCTCATGTTAGGCATCTTGCGGTAGGCGATGGAGAGCAGGTTGTCGTAGTTGCGCTTGTTCTTGGTGTAGGTCATCGAGAAGTTGGTGGCAATCTTGATGCGGTCGCTCACGTAGTAGTCGAGTGCCACACGCGTGGAGAAGCGGTTGAGCTTCTGCTCGATGACGGAGCCGGTCTCGTTGTCGAAACCGCCCGAGATACGGAACGTGGCCTTGTCACCGCCACCGGTGATGGAGAGGAAGTGGTTCTGACGGAGACCGAACTGGGTGACGGCGTCGCGCCAGTCGGTGTTGTTGTTGTACTGCTCATACTCGGAGAACGTCGGATCGTAGTTGATCTCGCGGATGTTGGCGGCACCGTCGTTCTGCTGCGGGTTGAAGTACGACTCCTTGAGAAGCATGGTGTAGTCGTCACCGTTGAGGAGCTTGTAGCCCTTGGGCTGGTAAGTGCCGGTGAGGCGGAGCGAGTAGCTCACGCGGGGACGGCCCTTGCTGCCGCGCTTGGTGACGAGCTGGATGACACCGTTGGCACCCTGCGATCCGTAGATGGCTGTGGCGGCGGCGTCCTTGAGCACGGTGATGCTCTCGATGTCCTCAGGGTTGATGTTGAGGAGCTGTGCGAACTGCTCGTCGTTGGCCGAGTTGACATCGAAGTTGCTCATGTCCACGTTCCATGTGTTGCCGTTGACCACGATGAGCGGGTTCGACGAGGTGAGCGACGACACGGTGGAGGCACCGCGCAGACGCATGGTGGTTCCGGCGCCGAGGTTACCGCTGACCGACACGATGTCCAGTCCGGCGATACGTCCCTGAAGGGCCTCGTCGATGGTGTTCATGCCCAGACCCTCAAACTCCTTGGTAGAGATGGTCTGCGTGGAATAGGAGATCTCTCGCTCGGGGATGGCGAGACCGCCGCCCGAGAGGCGCTTCTTGGCGGTGACGGTCACCTCCTTCAGCGTGTTCTGGCTTTTGAGGGTGACGTTGATCTCATCGCTGCTGAAGGGCAGCACCTGCGCCTTGGTACCCACGAAGCTGATGCGCAACTTGTTCTTGGCGGGGTTGCTCACCTTCATGGAGTAGTTACCGTTGACATCGGTCGTCGTCGACTCGATGATACGCCCGTTGGCGTCGATTTCGCAGACGGCGGCGCCCATGACCGGCCCAAACTCGTCGAGGACGGATCCGTGCACGGACGTGATCTGCTGGGCTGATGCCTGCATGGCTACGATGCAGAGCATGGACAGCAATATGTATCTTAGATATTGTTTCATGGGTTATCTCCTCCTTGCTTTAGCGTTGTTGTGTCGTTTGGCCGAGGCGTTGGACAGGCCGATGACCTCTCGCCAGGGCTTGAGCTGGTCGCGGTCGTAGAAGAGCGGTCCGTCGATCTGGTGCACCACGACGTCGGAAGCCTGATAGATCTGGCTGGTGGCCACCTTGTCGCGGTTCTGGAGCCAGTACTCACGTCCGATGACGTTGTAGAGGCCGTCGGCCTTGATGACGTGGCGCTTGTTGCCCAGCTGGTCCTCGACGTTCATCTGGTTGTCGTCGGCGTTGACGGTGATTGAGAAGTAGCGCTTGTTGGCCGGGTTGATCTTCGACGACTCGTAGCGCACGCTGTTCTGCGGTGTGCCGCCGATGAAGACGCTGTTGTCCTGGATGTGGTAGCGCAGGAAGTTGTTGATGATGTTGCCCAGTGCGGTCTTCGCGGCATCGTAGGCTTTCTTGTCGCCTCCGAAATCATCGGCCGTCAGGGCGTCCACGTCATCCCAAGTGGGCAGGTACCCCTCGTCGATGAGTTGCTGCACGGTGGCGTTGGTGGGCACATAGACGGTGTAGTTGTAGTTGTCGAACACGCTGATGTTTTTCTCGCCCGTCGCGGGGTCGTACTGTCCGAGGAGACGGTTGGCAAGGAGCGACGAGCCCTGCAGCAACTTGAAGAAGGCGCTAAACTTGTCGTTCTCCTGCAGGATGCTGAATGTGCTGCGCTGGCTGGTCAGCGGCAGGGCGTTATCCACTACATAAGCCTTACCGTTGCCGGATCCGCTCTGGTCGTAGATCTGTTTCACCACGACATTGGTGCCGGTCTCCTGCTGGAAGGCGCCGTTGACAGTCATCTGCCCGGCCTTGCCGGCATGGTGCACGATGACGGGCGATCCGCCCTTCGACTTGTAGATGGAGTGTCCGTCCTCGACGTTGCCCACGACGATGAGACTGTTGAGGAGGTCCTCCAGGCGGTCCTTCACCTGGTCGGCGCTGGTCACCGAGTCCTTGGAAGCCTCGTCCACGACACCGGTCGACAGGTCATAGTCGTAGCGGTTGGCCACGACGGTCTTGCGCTTGTTGTTGTAGGTGAAGCGGTAGAGCTTGGTGCGGTTGGTGCCGTAGGTGCAGGGGTCCACATAGCAGAGCATGGCCTTGTTGGTGGGCAGGATGAAGCTGTAGTAGGAGTCCATGGAGTTGAGGTAGGGCTCGAAGTTGAGATTGTCGATGCCCCAGTAGATGACGCTCATGATGCCGTCGGCTCCGTTAGAGTTGATCAGTGCGGGGAAGCTCACCGAGCGGTAGTCGGCGGGCGTGAACACCTTATTTAATAAGTATACCACACCGTTGCATCCCATGAAGCAACTGTCCACGTCGGCGGTGGTGATGCCGAGGCTCACCTTGGTGGTGTTGTCGACGATGTTCTTGAACTTCGAGGGCACGGTCTCCGAGAAGGTATTGATCATGTTGATGTTCATGAGCTTCACGAGCACGTTCATGGGCACGTTGTCCCATGTGCCGTACATGTCCTGCAGCACCTTGCCGTCGGCGTTCCACCACTTGTTGAAGGCTTCGTTGGAGGGCACGAGCATGGCTCCGGCGTCATAGTGGAGGTCGTAGCCCGATGTGTTGCTGTAGATATAGTGGTTCCACGTGGGGTCGTAGAGCAGCTTGGCGTCGACGGCCTGCCCGTTGGGGTCTGTCGAGAGCTCGCCCGACTGGGCCGCTCCGTAGCCACCGGTGTTGGCCGTCGTGGCGAAGTGGCGGAGCACAAACACGGAGTCGGTGTTGTTGTACAGGCGGTTGTACTCCTTTGTGGCAGCGTCGTCGTAGTAAGGTGCCGAGAAACGGTCAAGCAGATTGTTGAAGCGGCTCATGTTGGCGTGCGTGCGGATGATGCCGGCCATGTTGTCGGCCGAGGTCATCACTCCGTCCACCTTATGTATATATCCGTTCTTGCAGGTGATGTCGCGTTCGATGATCTTCTTGCCGTTGACCCATGCGTCGCTGACCGATGTCGACTCGCCGTTGGTGAGCGTGGCGAGGTCGTTGTCGGTGATCTTGTTGAGCTGCATGTAGGCGGGCAGGAAGTGGATCATGGGCTGGGTCGTGTTGTCGCGGAGCAGCACGATGCCGTTGGTGTGATCCTTGTACTTGGTCCAGTACTGGGTGTTGGGCATCTGGTCGGGATAGATACGGGCCACGGAGTCGAACACTGAGACGGCGGACTCACGGCGCATACACATGCCTTCCTCGGGCGGGTTGCCGCTGACGTTGCTGAGCAACTCGATGAGGTAGGCGTTGTTGACCATCGAAGAGTTGAAGATGAGCTTCTTCTGGGCCTGGGTGAGGTCCTCATACTTCTTCACTCCCCAACTGTTGGTTTGGAACCATTTGTTGAAGGCATCGTCGTCGGCAACGAAGAGCGTCTTGCTACCGGTCTGGCTGAGCACGGCGGTCTGTCCGAGGTCGTCGATGAGACGCAACGTGTACGAGTAGTTACCCTCCTCCTTGAGCTGGTCGTAGATGGAGTTGCCCAGCCACGACGGTTGCCCGGTGAGGATATCCTTCTCGCACGACTGCAACATCGGGGCTCCGGTGGCCAGCAGGAGAGCTGTAGCCGCCGTCAGTGCCTTGCGCGTGGATTTCAGATGTTTCATGTGTGGATATGTTAGGTTTTGTTTCATTTTGCAGCCAAGGGTCCGCATGCATGCGGACAGGGCCTGATAGGCTAAGGATGCAATTGCAAAGATATATTAAAAGGATGAGAACTGCAAGTTAATTTATAAAAAAATGGAGATTTAACACTTAAAATGTTTAACATGGTCTCAAAGGATAAAAAAATAGTCCAATGGATTGAAAAATCGTCTTTTTGCCCCATTTTTCCGAGATTTTATTTGCGGCCATTTGCATTTTTCCCTATATTTGCGGCATCGTTGAGCATGGGGTGGCACTCTACAGATTGTCCCGAAGCCGACGGCACATGAAAATCGAAACATCAAAAAATCTTTTAAAACCAAACATCTTTTTATAAATCATAGCTTATGAAAAAGTCTACTACCATGAGACAGCTTCTGTTAGCCCTGATGTGCCTCTTTGGCCTCAATGCCAGCGCACAGTTCTCGGCCACGCTGAAGCAAGGTCCTACGAACGACTACTCGAACGTGGGACACCAGTTCAAGTTGACAGAGGTGGCCGAGGCTCTCGGCACCGACACCGCCACCCTCGTGGCACAACTGTCGGACATGGAGAACACCAAGGTGTTCGCCGTCATCGACTCCACCGGCACCGTCAACACCTACACGGGCAACCCGGGTGAGTTCTGGCTCACCAAGACCGGACAGGTGCACGAGTACAACGGCGGTGCCTGGTTCGTCGGCCAAAACTTCGACGAGGAGAACGACATCTTCAATGTCTACGTCGGACAGATGCCCAACTACTTCACCGCTTCCGACACGCTGCAGGTGAAGGCTGCCCTGGTCTACGGCGGCAAGACCGTCACGTTCGACATGACCTATCAGGTCTACGTGCCCCAGGCTCCCGCGGCTGAGCTGGCCATCTCCAAGCTCAACATCGTGGGCGAGGCTGCCGCGAGCATCGAGCAGTATCCGCGCTCGGCCTACGACATGGACAAGGTGTATGTCAAGGTCAGCGACTTGGCCGAAAAGCTGGGCGCCAGCAAGGAAGACCTTTCCTACATCGTTTCCAAGATCACCTACCTGCCGAAAGTCGACCAGACCTACGGCATGATGTCCGACTCGCTGACCAGCGTCAGCACCAACGACGGATGGATGAAGCGCACCATCGACAGCAAGGGTGACAGCACATGGAGCTGCGGCAGCAACGCCTACGACAACACCGACGTGCTCTACACGAACAGCTTCAGCTACAATGCGGACAACGACACGCTGACCTGCCAAATCGGCCAGTATCCCAAGGCCAACAAGGTGGGCGACAAGCCCAACTTCGACGCTTACCTCGTCTATGGCGACAAGGCTTACAAGGTGAACTACACCGTCAACATCATCGAGGCTCCCTACCATGGCCTGGACGAGATGACACAGGTGGGCGACACCACCATCACCACCAGCCAAATGCCTACCAACGACTACTCGACCACCAGCATCTATCCTAACATGACCGCCATCGCTGCCGCTCTCGGCGTAGCAGAAAGCGACGTGCAGATGCAGGCCATCGACGCCAACGGCAATCTCACCTCTGAATATTCTGCCAACAACGGCGGTTTCTGGCTCACACAGGCTGGCATCAAGACCGACTGGGGCACAGGTGCCTACTTCTTCGTGGAGCCTGCCTCCAACGGCAACTACACCGACATCCACGTGGGACAGTATCCTGACGTAGCTCAGTCTGAGGACACCGCACGCGCCACACTCTACTTCGTCAACGCCGACAAGTACTACAGCGTCAACGTCGTGCTGGCCATCGAGAAGAGCAAGAATCCTGAGCAGAGCCAGTTTGAGAGCGTGGCCAAGCGCACCGTGACCATCCAGGGCCTGCCCGGTGACTACCAGTGGAGCACCACTGACAGCAGCATCCCCGTAGAAGACATCAACGCCGCCATCGGCACCACCTCGCCCGTGCTCTACGCTTACATCTCCGACTCGCTGCGCCGCAAGAGCCCCGATACCTATCCCGAGACGATGGTCTACACCAAGACCTACAACATGAACCCGGCTCCGGGCTTCTGGCTCGACAAGGACGGCAAGTCGATGGGCTGGACCTCTGACGCTCAGTCTCCTTGGGGCATCTGCACCAGCATCGCCGACGGCAAGTACACCTTCAAGGCCATGCAGTATGCTGCCGACCAGCCTGGCACGGCTTACTCCGGACAGTTCTTCCTCGTCAACGAGGAGACGGGCAAGATGATGACCGTGACGCTCAACTACCAGGTGGTGTCGGTCATCCAGACCATCACCGAGGTGGGATCCACCGACATCACGCTGCCTGTGGGCGATACCGACCAGGAGGTTGACTTTGACCTCGCTCCTGTGGCCGAGGCTCTCGGCACCGATGTGACCACGCTCATCTCTTCCTACAGCCTCGTGGGCCGCAACGCAAGCGGTGTCTACACCGAGGGTGTCGATCCCGTGCAGACAGGTCTGATGTTTACCAACGACGGTGCTTGCGACAACAATGGCGGCAACATCGGCATCCAGTTCTCTGACGATGGTACCAAGATCATCATCTACGCCAATGCCACCGACGAGCTCGGCGCAGGCTACAAGGCTGACGCCACCATCGGCTTCGAGATGAAGGGCGAGAACGACGAGACCAAGATCTACCTCATCAACATCACCTTCATGAACGCCGAGGACTATGCCACTGGCATCGACGGCATCCAGCAGAACGCCAAGAAGGACGGCAAGATCTACGACCTCAGCGGACGCCAGGTCAGCAAGCCCGCCCACGGCCTCTACATCATGAACGGCAAGAAGTATGTGGTGAAGTAATTCACCCGCACCCACCAGCGCGCGGCTCCCACAGCCGCCCACTCTGGGCCAAACGACAATAACGAAAGCTCCCGCAAGCCTTGGTGCTCGCGGGAGCTTTTTTGTTGGCTTGCCTCAAGAACGCCAAGGTCGGCAAGCCTTCTCTTGCACGAAAAAATCTCTGGCCGCGTCAAAAAAGTCGCCGCTTCGCTTGCCCATACAGCCCAAATAAGCTACCTTTGCAAATATTAGAGAACTTCACATGACGACCTACTCATCCGACCGCCGACTGCCCGTGGGCGTGCAATCCTTCAGTGTGATTCGCACACAGGGATACTTATATGTTGACAAGACCGACCTCGTGTGGCAACTGGCCAATAGCGGTAAGAAGTATTGCTACCTCAGCCGCCCTCGCCGCTTCGGCAAGTCGGTACTCATCGACACCTTGCAAGCCTACTTCGAGGGGCACCAAGAGCTCTACGACATGGTGTTGCCCGCCCTCACCCTGCGCAAAGTCAGCGATGTGCAGTCAGTGCAGTCAGACTTGATGCTCGCCTTGCAACTGGGCCAGTTGCCACACGCCAGACGCTGCCCCAAGGCGCTCATCGCCGACGTGCCCTACAGCAACAAAAAGTTGGCATCGATGGACATGGAGGAACGCTATCGACTTATCATGAGCACCATCTTCAACGCCATTGGTTGCCATGTGGAGGTTGAGCACATGATGGCCAATGGTCGTGACATGGTTGTCGAAGTGACCCATTTCATCTACGTCATGGAGCTCAAGCTCACCAACAATGGTGGCCTTGCCTCAGCCGAACGACAAATCCGTGACAACTGTTACACCGCTCCCTTCCGTGCCGACAAGCGCAAGGTCATTGCCCTCGCCGTGGAGCTCGACAACCAAGGCAAAGGTCTCATCGACTGGAAAGAGGTAACGACCTAAGCGATGACACGCTCAAGGCGGATGGCAAATACACGTCCTAAACTTCAGGTTAAAGCAATTGTACACTTAAAACAGCTATTATATAGGGTGTCCAGTTAGATGCTCCGAAAAACAGATGCTGAAATCACCCGTTAAGTTGTTAATATAACACTCTGATATTTAACGTTTTGAGTAACGAAATAGCTCTTTGATAATTTGCATAACTATAGAGTCAACCAGTAAGTGCAAAATTAAGAATAAACTCTGAAGAACACTTCTTTTGGTGTTGAAAAGTTCAATAACACCTACTTTACAAAAACATCGTTCCCTAAAGAACAGTATCTTGCCATCAAGCCACTTTTTGACTTTTCCATCTGCAAATCTTGATTTGGGTGACGCATTGATGAAGTCAGGAGAAAAAACTGAAAACAAAAAAGATAGCCCTAAAAATATTTTGCACATCATCAGATTTTAGGTATCTTTGCAACGGATGTCTCCCCCGACAGGGAGCGACATCCAAGACATTGTGGGCAAAAACAAATGCATTCGCTATTATTTCGCGTTTAGCCAAGAGCGTCGGAAACTCTGATTGGAATAAAAAAGCACGATAATAATATGTGACAGGCGGCGCGTATCGTGACCCCTGGAAAGTAGAATAAGCGATGCACACGCATAGGCGTGGTGCATACTTATGTACTTTCCGGGGCTCCAATCCGACGCCGCCCCGTGCTAAACGCGATAAGGATGGCATCACGCCTTTCTTATGCCCTGTTGCGTTTTGCGGATTGATAGTTGGGTGCGCTTACTGACAACTATCAATCTGTTATGGCAAACAAAACACTTAATGAGGCACGAGCCGCAAAGAAGGATGAGTTCTACACCCAATTCTATGACATCGAATCGGAAATGGAAGCCTATCTTGACTACAACCCCGACGTGTTTCGGGACAAGACCATCCTGCTGCCTTGCGACGATCCCGAGTGGAGCAACTTCACCAAGTATTTCGCACAAAACTTCGAGGCGCTGGGCTTGAAGAAACTCATCTCCACAAGCTATGCGCCTGAAAGCAAGGCTTACAAGGGCGGCATTCCGCTAACGCTCTTTGAAACCGAATCACCCAAATTTGACGCCGACAAGTCGAAGACGCATGGAAAAATATTCATTTTGGAGAAAAACAACACCTCCGATGGTAAGTTAGACCTTGATGACTTGCAGTGGGATTATCTTGAAGGAGACGGTGACTTTCGAAGCGATGAGGTAAAGAAGTTGCGGGATGAGTCTGACATCATTGTCACCAATCCGCCGTTCTCACTCTTTAGGGAATTCTTGTATTGGATAATGGAGGCAAACAAGCATTTTATATCCATTGGCCCCTTAAATGCAGTGACATATAAGGAGGTCTTTCCTTTGGTACGTGGAGGGGTGATATGGAATGGAAAAGGATTTAATGGTGGAAATGCGTTCTTCCATTCTCCCGACTCAAGAAAATACGCAGAGGGTGTATACAATGAAGAAACAGGCTTAATTAAGTTTCGTAATTGTTCTTGGTTCACAAATATAGAACATGGGCACAGACACCGACCTTTACAATTAATGTCTATGGTTGATAATATAAAATATAGTAAACATAAGACAATCAAAGGGAATGGCTATGTACATTATGACAATTATGATGCAATTGAGGTTCCTTTTACAGATGCTATTCCTGATGATTTTGGCAAAATGATGGGTGTTCCAATATCTTTCTTCGACAAGTATTGCCCCGAGCAGTTTGAAATTGTGGGAATAACGAAGACGTGGTTTGGCATGGCTACCAAGACCTACCCCAAGCAAATCCAAGTGAGCAAGACAGGCAAGAAGACTGTCGTCACCAAGCTGAATGACGGGCCCGTCATTAAGTTGGACGGACCGTTGGATGGCGATGTGTATTATATTGTCAATGGAGAGTATTACAAACAGGCTTATGCCCGCATTTTAATCCGCAAGAAACAATAGCCTTATGGAAGCAAAGTTAAAAGAATATACCGTCAGGGAGTTGTGCGAGGGTTTCACCTACAGCGAGACTGAGGGAAAAGGCCTGTATGGCCTGGCAGGCAAGCTGACCATACAGCCCGAGTACCAGCGCAACTACCTCTACAGCGAAAACAAGGGCGAGAAGGAAGTGGCCGTCATCGACTCCGTGCTGAAGCGGTATCCGCTGGGGCTGTTCTATTTCAACCAGCTGCCCGACGGACGCTTGGAAGTGCTCGACGGACAGCAGCGCATCACCAGCCTCGGACGCTTCCTGCAAGGCAAGTTCTCCATCATGAAGCGAGACATACCCTACAAGTTTGATGCGCTGAACGAGGAAGACAAGAAGCTGATAGAGAACACCCAGTTGCTGGCTTACATCTGTGAGGGTACGGAGGCGGAGATCAAGGAGTGGTTTGAGATCATCAACATTGGCGGCATCACGCTCAACGAGCAGGAGAAGCTCAACGCCGTCTATTCGGGGCCATTCGTCACACTCGCCCGCAAGGCATTCTGCGACAAGAGCAACTCTCACGCGCAGAAATGGAGCGCCTACATCGCGGGGTCCTTGAGCCGCCAAGACTTCCTGCACGCAGCCCTGTCGTGGGTGAGCCACGGACAGGTGAAAGACTACATGCAGGAGCACCGGCGCGACACGAGCATCGACCCACTCAAGCACTACTTCAGCGACGTCATCTCCTGGATAGAGCAAACCTTCGATGAGGTATACCCCAAGATGCGGGGGCTGGACTGGGGCCGCCTGTACGAAAGATACCACACGATACCTTATGACCATACCGACGTGTCTGAAAAGGTGAAGGGTCTCTATGATGACCCTTGCGTGCAGGACAAGAAGAATGTGTTCGAATATGTGCTAGGCGGGTGCCAAGACACCAAGCTGCTCAACGTCAGGGTATTCGATGATAACATGAAGCGCCGCGTCTACAAGCGGCAGACCGACGAGGCACGGGCCAACCACGTCAGCAACTGCCCGCTCTGCGCCTTGGGACATGACGCCAACCGTGAGAAGATATGGGCACTCAAAGACATGGATGCCGACCACGTGGAGGCGTGGAGCAAGGGGGGCGCCACCGACGAAAGCAACTGCCAGATGCTCTGCAAGACCCACAACCGGGCGAAGGGAAATCGGTAAGCCCACACGGATGCCACACAACAAGCGAATCTCATCCGCATATCAACAAAAGATTGCATCCTCTGCGCAAGGGGGGGGGCGGCGGCTTGCCAACATCCTTCCGGCAAAAAATGAAAAGACGACCAGCCGAGCGTTTCCACGCGCTCGGCCAGTCGCCTTTCCTGTTTTTGTCGTGCCAATGTGACCTTACTTGCCCATCTTGGCCTTGGCCTTCTCCACGTCCTCGTCCTTGGGGGGTTCCTTCTTGGCCAGCATCACCACCTGGTAGACAAAGCCGGTGACCCACTCGCGCGAGAAGCCCAGGCGCTGGTTGTACTTGCGGATGCCCAGCACTGCCTTCACCACGCCAGGATCGGTGAAGTCGTTACGGTCGAAGATGTCAGACACGGTCTTCTGCGTCATCGTATAGATCGCCTTCTTGAAGAGGGACGGCACACGAAGCTTAAACTTCATGAGGTTGCCGATGAGCATCATCAGGTCTTGCGTGAAGTTCTGGAACTGTATGAGGTAGACCTGCACGTCCGGCAACTTGTGGCAGTTGCGGCGGATGCTCTGGTCAATCTCCTTGAAGAATGTGTCGTCGGTGCCGTAGATCTCCTTCATCATCTTCTTGCAGTGGCTCTTCTCACCCACGCCCAGCTTGTTGTTCTGTGTGGGGACGTGCAGCGTCGACTTGAAAAGCCTGAGGTCGGGCAGCATGCCGATGTTGGTGATGCCCAGCTGGGCGGCAAGCGTCGCCTGGAAGTAGACCCGCACCAGTGTCATGTAGTCTTCCATGCCGCCCGTCTTGGCTTCCTGCTGCTTGGAGCCGAAAATTTTAGATAATAATCCCATAAAAAATTCTTAAACTATTTTTCTTGTCTAAACATGATTGGACGGTGCAAAAATACAACAATAAGGCGAGAAAACAAAACAATCATATATTTTTATTAACAAACAGAGGCCACGTATCAAGAAAAAATCGTAACTTTGCCGCCAAATTAAAGGTACCCTTATTTTCAGACAATACGCGTAATGAAAGGAATAGTATTAGCCGGAGGTAGCGGCACACGCCTCTACCCCATCACAAAAGGCGTGAGCAAGCAGCTCATCCCCATCTTCGACAAACCGATGATTTATTATCCGGTGTCAGTGCTCATGCTGGCCGGAATACGTGAGATACTCATCATCTCCACCCCCTATGACCTGCCGGGCTTCCGTCGCCTGCTGGGCGACGGCCACGAGCTGGGTGTGCACTTCGAGTATGCGGAGCAGCCCAGTCCCGACGGATTGGCCCAGGCGTTCATCATCGGAGCCGACTTCATCGGCAGCGACAGCGTCTGCCTGGTCCTGGGCGACAACATCTTCTATGGCTCAGGGTTCACGGGCATGTTGCGCCAGTGTGTGAACGAGGCCGAGCAACAGGGCAAAGCCTCGGTCTTCGGCTATTGGGTCAACGACCCCGAGCGATACGGCGTGGCCGAGTTTGACGGCGAGGGCAACTGTCTGAGCATCGAGGAGAAGCCCGCCAAGCCCAAGAGCAACTACGCTGTCGTGGGCCTCTACTTCTACCCCAACAGCGTGGTGGACATTGCCCGCCACATCAAGCCCAGCCCACGTGGAGAGCTTGAGATCACAACCGTCAACCAGGAATATCTCGAGCAAGGCGTGCTCAAGGTGAAACCCTTGCCACGCGGCTTCGCATGGCTCGACACGGGCACACACGACAGCCTGTCGGAGGCCAGCACGTTCATCGAGGTCATCGAGAAGCGACAGGGACTGAAAGTGGCCTGCCTCGAGGAGATAGCCTACAAGCAGGGATGGATCAGCCGCGAACAGCTCAGGCAAGTGGCACAGCCCATGGCCAAGAACGGTTACGGACAGTACCTGCTGCGCCTGGCCAGCGAGGAACGGGGATAAGGAGAAGCCCCAAGGATAAGTTCCAAGCCTACACACAAAGGGGCATAGCCCGCAAAGCCATAGGGAGCATGCATCCCGCAAGCAAAAGATAAAGGGTAAAAAGCTCACCAAACAACAAGGAAAACAAAAAACAAAACAAACAATATGGAAGAAAACAAAATCTTGGACGTGGCACAAGCCGCACCACAAGAGGAGGAATCGTCCAGCATCAACTTCGCGCTGATCTACCAGACACTGGTGCTCAACTGGAAGTGGTTTGTGCTGTCGGTCATCATCTGCCTTGGCGTGGCTTCCATCTACCTGCGTTACACCACTCCTGTGTACCAGGCCTTTGCCAAGCTCCTCATCAAGGACAACGACCAGCAGTCAGGATCGAGCCGAGCCAACAACATGCTCAACTCGGCCACGCTGGGCATGATCTCCAACTCCACCGGTATCGACAACGAGATGGAGATTCTCTCCTCACACTCGCTGGCCGAGCAGGCCGTCAGGGACCTGAAGCTCTACACCACCTACTATACGGTGGGCAAGGTGAAGGACAACCTGATGTACAAGGACCAATACGTCAGCGTCGACATGGACCCCGCACACCTCGAGCGCCTCAACGCGCCCGTCTCGCTGGAGATCCTGCGTGAGGGCAACAAATACCACGTGACGGGCAAATACTATGTGCCGGTCAACGAAGATACCGCCGACGGCCCCTACACCATCGACAAGACCTTCAGCACGCTGCCCGCCACCCTCGGCACGAAGGCCGGCATTCTCAGCTTCATGTCCAACGGCGTGGTGCCCATGCCCGACGGCGCCAAGATGAAGGTCTTCATGCAGTCGCCCAAGTATGCCTCTTACAAGTACGCGGGCGCACTCAGCGTCTCACAGACCAGCAAGACCACGACCATCGCGCAGCTCACGCTCAACGACGAGAACCCGCAGCGTGCCGTCGACTACCTCCAGCAGCTCGTCATCTGCTACAACCGGCAGGCCAACGAGGACAAGAACGAGATAGCCATGCGCACCGAGGAGTTTATCAACGGCCGCCTGGAAAAGATCAACGCCGAGCTCGGCAGCACCGAGGGCGCCCTTGAGAACTACAAGCGCCGCAACAACATGGTGGAGCTCAAGCTCAACGCAGGACAGGCCGTGGCCAACGCCGACCAGTACTCGCAGAAGCTCACCGAGGCCAACACGCAGGTGGCACTGCTCGACGAGATGCGTTCCTACATCAACAATCCCGCCAACAAGTACCAGCCCCTGCCCTCCAACGTGGGCCTCAACGACCAGAGCGCCACATCACTCATCAACAGCTACAACCAGCTCGTGCAGCAGCGCAACCTGCTCCTGCAGAGCGCCAGTGAGACATCGCCGTCGGTGATGCCGCTCACGCAGCAGCTCGATGACCTCTACAGCTCCATCAAGCGCGCCCTTGTGCAGGCACGCCGCAGCATGGACATCCAGCGCAACTCTGTCGCCTCGCAGTTTGGCAGATACCAGGGACAAGTGGGCGAGACACCCGAGCAGGAGCGCATGCTCACGCAGATAGGCCGCCAGCAGGAGGTGAAGTCGGGGCTCTACCTGATGCTTCTCCAGAAGCGTGAGGAGAACTCCATCTCACTCGCCGCCACGGCCGACAAGGGCAAGCTCATCGACCAGCCCGCTGCCGGCGGACGCGTCAGCCCGAAGAAGCCTGTCATCATGCTCATAGCCCTCGTGCTGGGCATCGGCATACCTGCCCTGGTGCTCTTCCTCATACAGTTCTTCCGCTACAAGATTGAGGGTCACGACGATGTGGCACGCCTCACCTCGCTGCCCATCCTGGCCGACGTGGCCGTGGCGTCCGACACCGCCAAGACCAAGGCCGACATCGTGGTCCACGAGAACAAGAACAACCAGATGGAGGAGATCTTCCGCTCCATGCGTACCAACCTGCAGTTTATGATGGGCGACCATGAGAAGGTCGTCATGTTCACCTCGTCGACATCGGGCGAAGGCAAGACGTTCAACGCCGCCAACCTGGCCGTGTCGTTCGCCCTGCTGGGCAAGAAGGTGTTGCTCGTGGGCCTCGACATCCGCAAGCCGCGCCTGGCCGAGCTGTTCGAGATCGACGACAAGCAGCATGGCATCACCAGTCTGCTCGTCAAGGACGACCCCACATGGGAGGACATCCAGGCGCAGACTTTGCCATCAGGCATCAACAACAACCTCAACTTGCTCATGGCAGGCATCATCCCGCCGAACCCCGCCGAGCTCGTGGCCCGCAAGAGCCTCGACATCATCTTCGAGCAGTTGCGCGCCCACTATGACTACATCATCGTCGACACCGCTCCTGTGGGCCTTGTCACCGACACACTGCAGATCAGCCGCGTGTGCGACGCCACGGTCTTCGTCTGCCGCGCCGACTTCACGGCGAAGGACAGCTTCGAGATGATCAACAGTCTCAGTGCCGAGAAGAAGTTGCCTAAGATGAGCATCGTCATCAACGGCATCGACATGTCGAAGAAGAAGTATGGCTACTACTACGGCTACGGCAAGTACGGCAAGTACGGCAAATACGGACACTATGGCAAGTACGGCTACGGCAAGTACGGCAAGTCCTATGGCTCCTACGGTTCCTACGGTTCCTATGGTTCCTACAGCAACAGCCACTACGGCGACAAAAACGACACTTCCATCAAACGATAAGGAGGGCTAATCGCGCATGACCATCGCCATCGACTTTGACGGAACCATCGTGGAGGACCGCTATCCGGCCATCGGCCCCGAGCGGCCCTTCGCCACCGAGACCCTGCGCATGCTCATCGAGGAGCGCCACCAGCTCATCCTTTGGACAGTGCGCGAGGGAGACCGGTTGCAGGAGGCCATCGACTGGTGTCACGAGCGCGGTGTCGACTTCTGGGCTGTCAACCGTGACTATCCTGAGGAGGAAGCCGCCAACAACAACCATTTCAGCCGCAAGATCAAGGCCGACTACTTCATCGACGACCGTTCGGTCTCGGGACTCCCCGACTGGGGACTGATCTACCGCATCATCCACGACCACAAGACCTACGCCCAACTGCTGCGCGAAAGCATGGGCCAGACCGCGCCTGAAGACTTGCCGCGCAAGAAGCATTGGTGGCAGATCGGGTGAAGTGTTACCAGCAATAAAACAAGAAGAAACGGCGCTATTGTCCTAACAAGACAATAGCGCCGTTTCTTCTTGGTGTGCTCACATACAACTGTTCAGTCCAAGGGTGGTGGCCACGGCCGACAGGATGCTGAGGGCCACCTGAATGATGTTTCTCCACGTTTGCTTTGATATTCTCATAAAGGTCATTGATTAAGAGGTAATGATGTAAGGTGATCGAAGGGCAAGCCCCCTCAGCCGAGACACGGGAGCGCAGGGCACGAGGGCTTGCCACATGAGAGAGAGAGGTGCCGCGAGGCGACAGCCTACTGATTGTCACTCTCCGCCGGGCTGACGTCGACGGCATTCTTCGGAGCCTCCTTGGCGGTGACGCCATAGAGCAAGTCCTTGACGAAGGTGCCCTTGCGGTGGTTCTTCTCCGACACTTGACCATTGCCCACGAAGTGCACCTCCGGTGAATAGTTGATGCGGAAGCCCTTGACGTTCTGCGCCCCAAACTCAGCGCTGGTGTTGGCACCGCTGGTGCTCAGGCCCACCTTGAACGAGCCGATGCCGTCGAGCTCCACCTTGTGGGAGTTCTGCAGATGTCGCTTCAGTGCCTGTGAGGTCTCGGCCAGTACGGCCACCACATCGGCGTAGGTCACGGTGGTGGCGTGGGCGATCTCCTCCGCCAACTCCTTGGTCGACACGACATTGAGCATGACGCTGCGGCCATACCACTTGCCAAAAGATGAGCTGCCATTGCGCTTGTCCTGATACTTACGATAAAAAACTGCCATAATGCTTTTCTTTGTTTTAAGGTTAATAAAATGGTTGTTTTGTGTTTGTGTCGTGATGTCCGTCCGTTCCCGGGCTACAGGCGGTATCATCGTTTTGACGGTTGCAAAGGTACGACCATTCTCCCTTTGCGCCAAAAAACGTCAGGGTACACCACGGGACGCCATCGCATCCATCACCTCACCTCCAAAGGCTTACGGTTACTCATTTCCAGCGACATACGGAAATGCACGAAGCCTTTTTTTATGCACTTTTTTACCAGTTCATCCTAAATCCGAAACTTGGGCTTCGTATATTTCAAGCATTACATCAAAAAGTGGTGTGCCACTGCTTTATTAGAAATCAGTGACACACCACATTTATTACCAATCCTCATCTTCATTTCCAGAAAGGCCATTCTTTATGCATTCTTCAATTTTGTCCATGACAACATTTGAATAGGCATGGGCCATCACAAGAGCCTTGCATGAAGTCTTTTTGTGGGCATCTTTCTTTGCAAATGGAAAACAAGAGTCCAAAGTCCACTTCTCATCAGAACGAGTAGGTGGTGTACTGGAGCCTGCTAATGCCCCCAACCATCCTCCACCAATCAGGCGAGCCACATCATAAAAGGGAACTGTGTAGGTAACCCTTACCTTTTCATCTTTGATGTCACACTTGATGACCGGCTTGATGCTCACATTGTATGCACTTGTGCCTCCAGCATGTTGGGCAATGTCTGCAACATATCCTTGTGCAATAATGGTTCCAAGTTCCTTGTCATTCAACTTAATGACCGAGTTCGCATCATTGAAGGTCGCAGTAAACCAATAGTTGAGCAACACATAAAGCTGTTCTTTGGTCTTGCCTTCCGCAGGTATTACCTGCACATAGGTAATGGCGTTGTTCTTGTCGAGAGTGAGCTGAGAACCAAGATTGGTTGCCGCGTCAACCCATTTCTCGCCAAACTTCTCTTTGGCGTACTTTTCAAGTTCGTCAGCTCTCAAAATTTGAGCGTTCACGGATGCGCTTACCGCAATCAACGCAAACAAAACAAACAGAATCTTTTTCATAAATTCATCTTACGGTTAAACCTATTTCTTAGAACTCAAAACCAAGTTTTACGGTAATGGCCTCTGTATCATACAAAGTGGTGTACCTTGTATACTCCATACTTGTATGACTTATGAAACGGTCGAAAGTCTCGAATTGCAATTTTTCTGTAGTATAACCAACAGATAGGTTAATGGCCTGTTTCTCATTGATGGAAAACCTGCAACCGGCCGAGGCATTGACATACAGACCGCCACTGTTTGTTACATAGGTTCCCCCTTTGACATCAACAAATGGGCTAACCTTCTTTTTCAGAAAGTTGCAGCGAATGTTGGCGAACACCGGTATATCCACCTTGCTATCTCTGACATCAAGGGGAATGTCCATATCCTTTGTCTTGTAGGATGCCATAAAATGCAATCCAGTTCCTGCACCGATAAACAGATAAGGATTAATTTGATAGCCATGTGATGTGTTCACTTCGAAACGACCGAAATCATAATCACCTATTCCGACCGAATACCCTGCATCAACAAAGCCACGATAACAGTTCTTTGCCGTGTTCTGAGCGCTGGAAGCGATGGCAGAAAGTAGCAATGCAAACAAAAGAATTACCTTTCTCATAAGTTATAAAATTAAGTTTTACTGTAATATTATCTAACTCTGATGCAAAGGTAATCTACTTCTATGCAGTCTATCTGCACATGAAAGATTTTTCTTATAAAATCAAGAAATGGTGTATCAGAGTATTTGTGGCTCCGATACACCATTGAATTATTAGCCTTTATTTTCAAAAGAGATCGTATACAAAATTCCCGAGAATTTGTGTTTCTTGTTATAAAGATGAATATCCAAGTCCCAATTGCATCGTAAATCTTCATCTGTACAATCAGTGAAATCATGTCCAAAAGGTACCCAACCATGTGCAATGCCAGCATCAGGTCTAATACAAAGCTCTGCGTCCATTGCTTTGACAGTCATGCAGCGTTCATGTTCGATATAACCGCTATCAATTATTTTAGCATTTATTCCCACTAATTCCGATATTGCATCTGACAAAAAATTATTTCTTGCAGAGTTACTTTTGTAATCATTATTGATGTTTACATTGTAATTGTCAAAACCGGTTTCAGCCAATGGTTTAACTCTAATACAAATACTTTTAATTGTAACACCAATTTTTTGTTGAAGTTCACTTATGAAATGTGCTAACAAAATACACCCCAGAGGGCTGGATAAATATCTGTCGGAATATTCCATTGTTACCTCTTTACCTTTCAAGGATGAAAAAATCCGATTCCATTTGTTATTATGTGGTTCAACAAGTTTGTCAAACAAGTTGTTCAAGTGGCAATCCACCAAAATTCTTGTGTCAAACATGATGATACCATTACTATTTGCCATTTGTTGTAACATGTCTGGCAAATTGTGATCAGAGTATTTTAACTTGAAGTCACTCATTGAATAAAAAATGTCTCCATTTCCCCAAAATGCAGACAATGTGTTGTTAACATTTTCCCCGAAATACGTTTTCGTCCTGCCGTCATCGAAAACCACAGTCATTAATGGCTTTAAGTTTTTGGGTAAGACACCATCAACATGCTGGAACTTATGTTTAAACATTGCTGTTACCAGCGCCGTCTTTAACGATATGGAACAATTATTCAAGTCGATGACTCTATCTGTGACAAATGCGACATCAATTCCATATAGAACGAGTTCATCAACAAGTTTGTTATAAGGAAAGTCATCAACATGCCAATTAGAATAGTCATTGTCAATATACAGTTTCATCACTGAAACATTCTTATTTCTGGTGAGTTGATATATTTCTGTCGAAAAATCTGTTGTTACAGCAGATGCGTCATGAATGAAGTCAGTAATATCCTTTGGGGCTATTCTTGACATGCGTTCCATTTCCAACCAATCTAAGGCCTTTTGACGGTTCAAGCAGTTCAAGTACCATTGAGACTTACGATCTATGAGGCATTTTGTACAAGCACGCTCACAAGAACAACCAGACAAAGTTTCATAAGCCTTATCCAATACCATATCTTTATATTCACGGAAAAGAGTTGAATAGCCAGCCCCACCAAGTGCAGTGTCATAGATGAAGATAGAATGGTTGGAACCATCATATCCAAAATCAATCTCTCCATCATTTACCCCCAACAATTCTGTAAGTTTTCGGCTCAAGATTACTCCCAAAGAATATAATGTCTCTTCGTCTTTTTCGAGAGTATTGTCAGCTTTATAGAACTTCACCTCAACAAAGTCTGTTTGATAACGACCAACAAGAAGAACGTGTCTTCTGATGTTTCTGCCATTCATCTCGCCTCCTTGGCAAGGAACACCTGAAGATAAATGTTTATGCCCTGCTAATATTTTATCTGAAAGGTTGGGCTTAGCCTCCGATGCCATTCTTCCACAATAAGGACAGAAGGCATAACCATAACCGCTCCGTCCCTTGTTAAAGAACAAAATTTCAGATTTTGTCGTTGAGCAACGAACTATCATCTTTGCAGAAGAAGTTCTTCCCTGCCATGGATCCATTTCAAGAAGTACAGGCTGTATGAGATTCATTTCTCCTTGCACATTGATTTTACGTGTTGGCTTTGAACCAAAAGCAACGCTAAAAGCCGCAGGTTCAACAACCTCTGTAAATCGTTGTTCTGTAGAAATATTCATGTCTTTTATTCCATGCATGGAGTTTTTTTTACCACATTTTGGACAATCATTCAAAGCACTGCCATGATTGATTGTAGTGTATCCACAATGATTACAATTCTGTATGATGTATCTTACTGTATTGTCATCATACATATTCTTCATCAATATTCCAGCAGGTTCATACGCCCACTCATTCTTAACCACCTGTTTTCCTGGCGCATAGGCAGAAATTGCTTGACTTAAATGCATTGTTGGATAGTTTGTTTCCTTCCCATTATTTAACATACATTCTACAAGTCCAGTAGGTATGCCTGCACTTGGCAGAAATGAATTTTCAGCCAAATAAGTCAGAAGCGAAGTCTTTAGAAAATTTTCCATCTGTCGTTGGATGGACCTTAATGCAACACTACTTCCGCCCTCTTCTTCTATAGTTTTTATAGATTTATTAAGGCTATCCATATGTGCTTGAAATAAATTATATACTCTTACTATATCCTTTTTTGTAGCGAAGGCAGAATCGCCGAACGTGATATTATCCAAAACTGTACCACGCACAATACTTTTATAAGTCTCGTCAAGTTCTGTTCTTTGTCCTGATATAATAGCATCTATATGATTAATGAAAGAGTCGTAATATGTCAAGTCTTCTGTCGATCTGAAGAAGTCTGCAAGATTCGCTGTAATTCTAATACCACCTTTCATATAAACATAATTTGCAAATACTAAGGCGTTGACATGGCGTTGTATCAGTTGTCGGCTTTCCAATTTCAACATAGGGGTTTCTGTAACATGCGTAATTGGATAGTCGGGGTGTCGCCATGTGTTCGCACCAATAGGGTTGGGGGCACAAAAAGTTAGAGCCAATGCTTTTGACTCGTTTCTACGCCCGGCACGTCCGGCACGTTGTAAGTAGTTTGCGGATTTTGGTGGTACATCATTCATTACGACTTCGCTTATGCCGCCAATGTCCACACCCATTTCCATGGTTGTGGAGCATGACAATACATTCAGATGTCCCTCGTTAAATTCCTTTTCATATTTATCCAAGTCTTCACGTGATTGTTGGGCAGAGTGTTCTGCAGAAATGAAGATGGGCTTTTGGGAATATACCCTTTCATGCAACTCCATATATACACCATGTTCTTTTAGATCCACCAAACTCTGGTCAATCCATTTTTTCAAACTATCTTCTTTCATATCAGATGATTTGAAAGGGAAATATGGAAATTTGAATTCCGTTTTCACCTTGTAACGTTCAAAATTGTTTTTCCCAATATATCCGTTCATTCGTGGACTATAACCGCAAAATGTCACATCAACTACAACATTGTCTACTGGACATAAATACCCTATGTCCATCAATTGTAACTTTACCTTGTCACCTATCAAATCAAGCATGTAGCCTTTTCCTTCAGTATCAACAAGCTCAAGGACATTTGATGTTAAATATCCCCATGCTTTGTTTAGAATACTATTTACAATAGCCACCTTTTCTTTATTGAAATCATCAGTATTGTTATATCCAAGAGCTGCACAAAGGAGAAGAACCAACCGATGTTGGTCATCGCGGACCTTTTCTCCGATTGTCTGATTTACTACAGGCCATTTACTTACAGGATTTCCCTTGATTCGTTTGTCAGAATCCTTAGGGTATATCTCTGTCATATAGGTGTTTTGGGTAAGAAATGGCTTGTCTTCTCCAGATACCATATAATGCCGTCCACCTCTAATCACATAATCCAAACAAATTTTCAAAAAGTCTTGCCAGTCTGAGTCTTTGCACCCTATGGTCAAAAGTTCTTCAGGACATTTTGCTGTTTTCAAAGCGGGATATGATAATCTTACCAACCCCATTGTTTCCAGTGAATTTGCACGTTTGGGAATCCATCCAAATTGGTCAATCAATAATGCTTTGAGATAAACCGTAGTGTTCTCAGCACCTTTCAGCCCATGTGCCTCGTTAAGATGCTTATAAAGTTTTCTAAAGTCTGTATTGTTTTCCAATGTTCTGCTAATCTCACTCCATGAAACCTCTGGTGCCGCTGGGATAGATGCCTTCCCATTTCTCTTTGCCTCATAGCGATCCAATTCTGTCTGTAGCATCGGCGGCAAAGAACCTTTTGGCATTTTCTTAAGATACTGATACGTTTCTTCTTCTTCTTTAGTTAATTCAGATGGTTCAATGTTGTCAAGTCGCATATCAGCTAATTTGTGGAAAATAGCCGAACGTATCCAAGCGCGCTCAACATCCTGGTTCAACCCCATCGCATTACGGGCTGACCCTTGACGGCTATCTGTAAATGTGATGTATTTCTTACCCCCATATAGGACTTCTGTATCTTTTGCTTTTGTTCCTTCCGCATTGTCCAAAATAATGGTTGCGAGAATGCGTCCCATTTGAGTGGCACTTGCTCTTAAATAATTGAGATGACCAAGGTTGTTTCCACAATAAGGACACAAATCAACATTTTTTTCACTGTGACGTAAAGACTTGTATATAACTTTGTCGTCTGTATTCTCTTTAGCTATCTGTATTCTCTTCAATGTGTGATTGAACACATGTTTGTCTTCATGGGTATGATGTCTTAAACATGGAACCTCTGGCTTTCCAAAATAGAACGTAGTAAATCCATCTGCCTCATGTCGATTCTCTATTTCGTCGTTTTGGTTATTCTCTGCTTCTACAAGGTCTTCCTCTGAATCAAAGAATATATTATTGTCCAATTTAATCGTATTCACATGCATTCTAAATCCCTTCGACGTACTGGTTTCGCCAACGACAATAAGTCCTCCGCATGAACGACATGTTGCGACTTCCAACATTTGCGATTTACACACAGGACAGTTATTGTTCTGATAAGTGGTCAGACTCCCTATATCAAGCCGTTTATCCTTATGTCTCGTACATTCTGTATTGACGCAAGCATAAACACCACTGATTGAGCGTATAAAATAATGAATCCTTGAAGGCAGCAATGCTGCCGCCATACCATTAGTTTTATCAAGTCCATCAACTTTGTCTCCTAAAGCGTCAATCAATTCAAGTGATCTTACGATGTCCTTACTGATGTCAGGAGCAATTTGACGAGCAATCTCTTTGGTTGACAGGACAGGAGTGCCATTTAGCTTGTTTCGCAAACTTTTTATATTCTTTATGGTTATATTACTTCCAAACCGCCCGTTTAGCTTGTCTATAGCTTTTTGTGCTATATTTTCATCCATATCTGGTATAATGCGTTTCCCGCCTATAATAACGACACTTTCAATAGGCTTACCAGTCAATTGGGAAACAAACATTTTAAGCTTCGTTTCCGCCATTGGATCTTTTGCATCACCTATTGTTGCCGATGTGACTGCAAAGTTCACTTGGTCGATTGTTACATCAAAGGCGTTCAATACACGACGCAATTGCAATGCCAATTCTGCAGCTGATGACCCAGTATAGGTATGTGCCTCATCAAGCAAAATCCACTTCAGTTTACCGCGTGATTTCTCCAATATATCCCTGTCTTCTGAACGTACAAGCATATAGTTGAGCATTGTTGGATTGGTAAAAAGTATCTGTGGCGGTGTCTCACGAATCTGTGGACGTGTCACTAATTGCGGATAATACTGCTCTGTAAAAGTCTTGTTCCTTTTTGACTTTTCCGTATCGCCATTATAAATGGCATAGGTGATTTTATTTGGCAGCGCGTTACACCAAGCATGAATACGTTTCTGTTGGCTTTTCATCAAGGCATTGAGTGGGTAAAGGAAGATTGCTTGGACACAATCTTTCTCACCTCTTGTTGCAATGTCTTGAAGTACAGGTATCATAAAGCACTCTGTTTTACCAGATCCTGTTCCAGATGTAACGACAATGGTCTTTCCTTTCCCCGACAACATGGCCTTCCAACTCTTTGTTTGATGTTTATAGGGATGACGATCCAACGGGAAACGCAGTTCTTCGTCAATGGATTTGTCACTAAGGGCATCCACAAAAGATGTGGAAAGAATCTTCAATTTAGAAGCATGTTCGCCAAATGTCTCCTTGCTACTTTCCCATGGGAAAATAGATTGAAAAACAGGCTCTGCCATCAAAGGTTCCTCTTTTGAAAGAATATAACGCATATATGCTTGTTCCTTGGCTTTTCCTCTAAACCAGATGGAAACCAAAGAGTCTATAAGAGTCTTTTCGGCAGATGTATAGAATTTTGCGTAATTCATATTTTATTTTGAACTTGTAATATTCTTAATGGTTTTAAAAAAGATGTCGCTATAAGTTTCCTTGAAATATTTTCTGTAAAAATTCACCGTTCTTGCATATTCTATATTTTCTAAAGCAAAGAGGTTGATACATCCTTGTTTATTACATGTGTTTTCTGCTGCGCACATCGCAGCCTCTATCATTACTCTATAATATGGCAGCAATCTTTGCCCATGACTATAATAATTGCCCACAAGTGTGAATTTTGTGATAGGCAAGTCTTTGTTGTCATCAGACAAACCGTGAATTTTTGTACAGTAGTTGTTTATATCAGAAATTGCAAACGGATTGCCCTTTTCTATACTTCCTGAAACGAGGTACGCAGCAAGTTCTTGGGAAATATCTGTTGATATAGTGGTATTAAACAACTCTTGCAAAAGAGAAACAAAAGTAATCAACTTTGCAGACATGACAGGCATCAAAGCCTCTGGCATATCTTGTAACATTTCACCGATGCTTGTTTCCCATGTTTCTGCAGGAATCCAATGAATGGCCATAACCATCTCTTGTTCAAACCTATCAATATCTTGCGTCAAGACATCTTTATATTCATTTAGCCACATAGCTATTATAAACTTAGACAACAACTTTGGATCACGCCCAATTGTTTTTAAGCCATTGTAAGTGGCAAACGGTAAATAATAACGACTACAAATATCGAAAGCTTTGCACACTTTTTGCCAGTGTTTCCCCATCATGACACCCTCTTTGTTCAAGGTGTCATTCCAATTTTGAGTGTTTTGGGCTGAATGTATAGCTCTTTCATCCTTTGTATAGTCGTTATCATTTCTGTTATAATATTTGGGAATTATTCTTCGCTTTGCTTCAGGACCAGAGAATATTATGACCTCTTTATGGGCAAAGTCCTCTGGAAATGAAAATATATTGTCAGAATAATCCATACGTTCCAATCTAATGACATTGAATTCATCCAAAGACAAATCCTCGTCAACAGGTAAAGCAAGTACATCTCCTTCATATATAAAGTTTGTCGTGTCTTCTTCGGTATTGTCTATTATTCGGATGTTTCCATTTTCTATAGTAGTTTCCAATATGAACTTTCTGACAAACAGTTCTGTGCCGAAAATATTAAGGACAACAGAACTTGAACGGTCAAAGAAATTCGCTCCATATAAATAGAACATTCGCATAACGAGGTCATTGTAATCGGCCAGAGATACCAAACCGTCAATTACATTACTCTTCAAGTGAATCATATGTTCATAATCATCAATTTTATCTGATAGATATGATACGTCTACACGTCTTCTTTTTCCAAGTCCCCCGTGGCTCACAATATTGAAATTTGTAAGATTTGTAAGAGATATGATTTTTCGACTGGGCACAATATTGCCATGTGTATCAGTGACTGATACACCATCAAACGGTATTGCTATAGAAACACGCAATACAGGATTGCCCACTTTATATAATTTGAAATTACATACAGACGGGCAAACCTTAGTGTCTTTACTTCGCGATACTTTCCAGCTGTTTTCTGACTGTTTGTATATTTCTATATTGTCATCCTTTTCCATTTCTGGGCGCATTGACCTGTCACACAAGCAAATGATTTCTGTCGAGAATGTATCTTCGTTGTCAGAATCAAATCTGAGATTACCTATAGAATAGAAGCTTTCTGTTGCAGAATGTCCATCTGGAAATTCTACACATATATCAACCAATCCACATGGAAATATGCATGAAGTGTTAAGTTTATGCCATACCGAGTTGTTTACATTTCTAAACCTATATTTCACCTTACAATTGTAGACTCGGTTCTTTTCTTTATCGTAGACACGGACAACAGGTATCTTTGAGAGAAGCTTGTAGTTGGATTTTTCAACCCATGATATATAGTTATCAGAAAACTCTGCAGTATAGGGAGTAAAAGTGTTTGTCAGACCTACTACTTCATCTGTCAGTTCGTCATGCAACTCTATTTTTTTCGTAAATTCGTGGCAGCAGAGAGTTTGTCCGCAAATCACAATAGATTTAGCTTCATCAACTTTCCAATTGGGAGTAAATATTGCCAAATTGTGTTCTGCATTGGCTGTTTCGCCAAACCTGTACAAGCCATCGTCAAGCATCTGAAAAACTTGTGGATATTCAAAATTAGGTGGATAGCAGCCAGCTACAGTAAGAAAGATTCTGTCATCATTGTCACATCTCACCTTGACCTCAACAACAGGATCCCCATTCCATTTAATATCCTTGCCTATGCCTACTGTGATGCGAGTATATATCGCACATAATACATTGCCGGCATCATCTCGCTCCAAGTTCTTTCTTACATATTTTCCAACCAATGTTCCGGCAACAAATACGTCAAACGAATAGCATGTTGAGGTATTTAAACCAGGTATTGACAACGATGATATGTCTTTTACAATATCCATATTGACATACAAGACGCCAATTCCATCATTGAACGTACTCAATTTCCAATGTAGGGAAAAAGGGCGAGTCCTATGGTCGTGCTTTGCCCGTGAATATTCTTTTTTTAGGGCCTGCGTCAGCGCAGCAAGAGACGAGTCTGTATCATCATAAGGCAAAAGAGAATTGTCTCCCATCACGATGGCCCGTGCTATCTGCATTGCTACATCATATATGTTTTCATTCTTGAAAGTTTTTCCTAAGTATGAAATACAGTTCAACTGATTTACAACTGAGAAATCCTCAGAGTTCCAGTCAAAATTTATTGAGGACAATTCACTGACCAGTCCCTTAAGGAAAAGTGTAAAGCTACCCAAATTTTCGCTCCTCTTAATGTAATTGACAGGCAATCCACCTTGATTCAGAAGTGTACGGAAATATTGGGTTCCATGATTTGTGTGGATAAACGAATATCCATGAGCTTTCAATGCTTTACGGGCTGCAACATACAAATCCTCACTTTTGTCAATTTCAAGTCCAATGCCAATTGCTACACTTTCCTTTGACGGAATGTTGCCATGGTAATCCCTTCTCCACCATTCCGCATAACACAGAGCAGCCTCTATGCCGTATTCATCTAAGTCAAAGCAGTTCTTTACCAATGTCTTTTTCAGAGACTCATATTCTTCCTCTGTCAATTTCAATTTCCACAAAGGCATATTCTTATCTATACCTTTCATGTTGCGGGCTTGCAATATCTTAAGGTATGCAGTATGATCGTATGTTGAATTGTATTTATACATAAGTAGTTTCCAAATCTAATTAATCATTTTTGACTTCATCTGCTGCGAAAGCACAATTGGAGTAATCATCATTCTCTGGCAGGGTGTAGCGCATGCCTGCATTGGTTTTTTCCACATCATGTCCGGCACTCTCCAATTCCGTAATGCAGGAGCCTGTAGCAAAGAAATACATGGTGATGATGATTTTGATGGCAGTGTCAATCTCTTGTTCTGAAGCAGTAGGTGAAATGTGCGACTCATCGTTGCGCCATCCCTTTACCAGCATCAAGTACTGATATAACTTCTGATACTCATCATTATCGCTGTACTTCAATGTCCATAATGGACGCACGGCGTGGACAACATCCTTCCATGTCACATCTTGTCCTTCGTATTGAGGTTTCACTTCCTCGCCATTTATCAAGAAGAAAAGTTTTTTCAGGTACGCCTCAAACTTTGTCACCAACAAGTTGAAACTGACGAACTTGTCAACTATAGTCGCGTCCTTGACAAACAAATTTGAGAAGGCACGAGAAATGAATAGTCCTACACCATCCAGACTTTCGAGCGACTCCTTGCCCAATACATAGAACACGCTGTCAAGCACTTCATCCTGTGGGCGCATGTATTTACTTACCCCAGACAGAGTCTCTTTCAGAATGTCTTTTATACTGAACTTAATCTTTTCGATATTGAGTACAACCTCCTCCTTTTCGTCATCTGGCGTATTGTTGTTCTCTCTCTCTTCCTCATGGTAGTTTTCGGCATTTTCCAATGTCACCTCATCATGCAACCATGCGAGGAGGATATGAGCTCTCGTTATCGGGTCGAGAATGAACTTACGCAGAATCTGGTCAGCCTTTGGCATAACAAGGAACGGAGGTACCGCTTTTCCTGTTATCCTGTTCAAAAACACACGGGTCTTCTGCAAGTTGAGTGTCAGTTTCAAGTTCTCAAAGCGATTAAACTCATTCAGGTTCTGCTCGTTCACATCACAACTCATGATGTTGATAAGCTGGCTTGGATTCAATCCAGTCGCCTCGCCAAGAGTCATTATCTGTTTGTGCAACTCGCTTATCTGATATTCGGCGATATAGTCGTAGATGGTCTTTCCCTTGTCAAGGTGCAAGTCGCCGCTCTGTATGTCGTGCAGAATGATGAGAGCCGTGCGCTGGTCTTTCTGTGAGAGTGTGGCAAATGTCTTGCACAGTTCTTCCAAGGCTGATTTCGTAAGTTCGCTTCCTGGTCCTTCCATGTATAAGTTCTTGATGAACTTCTGGAATTTTGAGTCGATGTATTCTGCATCTATGGTACCAGTGCCCGTCTCCGTGATGTAGGTGTCAATGGCATATTCCCATGTATCTTTCGGGTCACCAGGTGTTCCGCCCTCAAAAAGTTCACGGTAGCGTTGCAACAGGATATAATAGGTATGTTCGTCTATTTCCATGATGACCTTTGTATAGGTATCACCATGCTGGAACTCATACACTTTCTTTTCCCAAACAAACCCTTGCAACTTCGCAGCTTCAAGCAGATGAGTCATCTCAGAGAAACATTTTGCAAACATGTTTCTGTCTTCACGAGTGTCAGGCAACTTCTCGAAGTTCTTGATGTCGTGAGAGTGGAAAATGTCGCGGATGGTGAGGAAACGCTGATTGATGTTGGAGAGGTTTTTCTCCAACTTGTCGACAAACACCCCCAAAGGCCTATCCACATACACATCCAAGGCATCATTGATATTCTGCTCCATGGTATATGGATAGCTGTAATACTTTATGATGCCGAATGGCTTGTCGGGACCGAAAAGACGGTTGGTGCGCGAGAAGGCCTGAATGATGTCAACATACTTCATCGTCTTGTCCACATATAGCGTGTTCACCCATTTTGAGTCGTAGCCAGTTAGCATTTGTGTGACGACGATAAGCAGGTCTATCTGCTTGCTATGGTCGTTTTCTATGCCGATGTATGGCTTCTTGTGTGCAAGGCGCTTGGCTACATCCTTCTTGTACTTGGCATAGTTGGCCAGTTGGAATGTCATGCCATACTTGGCGTTGTAGTCCTTGAGCATTTCCACAATGGCATCCTCACGGGCAATGCCTTCGTCAGAGTTGTCGATGTTGTTGTCGAATATCGCCACAACGTTCATCGACGGATAATGCTCCTTGAACAGTTTATAGTAGGCTATCGCCTCCGGGATGTTCTTTGTTGCGAGCATGGCATGGAACTTCCCGTTCTTGCTGAGTCTGTCCCAACCTTTTATGATATCTTGCGCCACGGCAAGATGATGCTTGTCCGTTTGATAGAGGTTCTTTGGCAAATAGTGCTCTATGCCGTGAACTTGCTTGCCGTTCTCCGTGTAGGTGTCGGGCATTTTCAACTCCGAGACAAAACGGTTGTATATCTTCTGTAGCTCCTCGTCCTCGTCAATGAGTCGGAGATATTCCTCTGTTGTGCGTTTCTTGGGCTCTTCGTCAGGATTGCGGTCTTTCAGTTTAAGGTCGATATGACGGAATGCCACCAGCTCGCGCAGTTCATCCTCGTCATAGGTATTTACCATATATGGGTCAAAGCCCAACACGTTGCCGTCGGGTATGCCACTGGCAATGGTATATTTGTGAAGCATATCGCCAAAGAGCGTTTCGGTCATAATCTCGTTCTTGGCATTCTCTTCAAACACCGGAGTGCCTGTAAAACCGAAAAGCAAGGCACGTGGGAACGTGTTCTTGATGCTGATAAGCATGCTGCCGAACACACTGCGGTGGCACTCGTCAACGATAAACACCAACCGCTTCTTGCCTATCATGTCGATAATCTCCTTCGATATGCCCACACCCTCCTTAATGTTGCTCATCTTCTGTATGGATGTCACGATAAGGCGGTCGTCAGCATCCGTGCTTTTCAACTTGGCAAGCAGTATGCTCGTGTCTGCCGTGTCCTGCACGGAGTCGGGGTCATCGGCAAAGCCACGGTATTCGTCCAATGACTGCACCGACAACTCTATGCGGTCGAGCAGGAACACCACCTTGTCGGCATCACCCGAGTTGGCAATCAGTTGTGCCGACTTGAACGATGTCATCGTCTTGCCCGAACCCGTTGTGTGCCAGATGTAGCCACCGCGGTGCTGGTGCTCGTCCCAGTTGGTCTTCTTCACCACATCGCTTATCTTGCTGGCTGCAAAGTATTGGTAACTGCGGAGCACTTTCAGTGTCTTGTCCTTGTCATCGGCAATGGTATAGAATCCCACCATCTGGTGAGCCATCGGGATAGAGAGCAAGTCGGTTGCCACCTGTTTCCAGTCGCTCACAACCGTGTTGTTGTAGTCCTCCCAGTGGAAGAAGAATTGTGTGGAGAAACGGTCTTCCGCTCCAGGATTGGCAAAGTAGAGTGTCTCCTCTGGCGTCATTGCCACGAATATCTGCACCATCGAGAAGATGCCTTTCGCAAACACTCCCTCATGTGTGTATCGCTTCAACTGATAGCAGGCTTGGCTCACATCCACTCGGCTGCGTTTCAGTTCCACATGTACCACGGGCATACCGTTGATGAGTAGCATCAAGTCGCCACGGCGGTCGCCCGTCATTGCCTCCTTGGTCTTGAACTTAGGTTGGCGGGCTATCTGATAACGACTTTGACCTGCCGAGATTTCCTTTGGGTCAAAGATTTTAAGGTATACCTCTTTGCCACAGTTATTCTGGTCGGCTTCATTGTCTCGCTTTATACTAATCTGTTGGCCATTGATAAGTTTGTTGACGGCATAAGGAGAGTCGCACATGTTCACTTGGTCTATCACCTGCTGCATCTCGCTCGGCGTAAGCGGATAGTCGCCCAGTTTATCGATGCCACGGTTGTTGTCATAGAGTATGTTTGCCCAGTTCTGTACGAGTTCTTCCTCCGTCGGGTTCTTTATCACCTCGTTCCATCCGTGATGGAGCAGGTGCTCTGTCAATGCCTCTTCAAAGGAGAGTTCCTTGATGAAACTCTGTATGTCGTTTGCCATGATGTTCTGTTTTTAGTTGTTGTTAGGATTGTCTTTTACAATCTCCCAATGTCCGTTCTTTTTAGATCCGACCCTACATATAGTTCCTTGTTCTTGCAGCCAATTAAGTTCACGTTGTATGGTCTTTCTGCTCAAGCCCAGATACTCCGCCAAAGATTTCGTATTTAATGGGACATTTAATGGGACATTTTCAATCTCTATAGTTTCTTGACTTGCTATTAATTTTAATATATCTCTTTGTCTTTCAGTTAGTTCATCGACAGAACTTACTGCGACATTTAATGGGACATTAGTCTCGCTACCGTTGCAAGGACGGGCTGAAGGCCCAATAAGCACATAGCCCAGGGCAAGCGCAGCGACACCCTGGGTGCTTGTCGTATTATCAATAGTGCGCCCTGAAAGGGCAAAAGCATTAATCCTTAAACACATATTCCTTGTTGTATTCCACTCCATACGATTCCAAAAACTTTCGGTACTCATCTTGAAACGACATTTTCTTGTGATGCATACCTTGATTCTTTACATATTCCAATGTTTTCTCTACGACTGACTGGCTGACGGAGAAAACACCATATCCATTCTGCCATGCGAACGTACTATAATATGGTTCTATTGTTTTCATCCATCTACTGCTGTTGCGTTTTATCTCCTCCACAACATGTGATATAGTGACATCTTTTGATAATAGGAATAAAATATGTACGTGGTCGCATGTTCCGCCTACCTGTATTACTTTGCAGCCTGTTGCATTAACCAATTGTCCTATGTAGGAATGAACGCGTTCGAGGTCGTTTTCACGAATAGGAACACTCGTAGTTTTGATGTGAAATATCAAATGTATGTAGATTTTGCTCAATGACTGTGCCATATTTATAACGCTTTTGCCCTTTCAGGGCGTTGATGATATGTTTGTCGTAATTCATACCCAGGGTGTCGCTGCGCTTGCCCTGGGCTATGCGCTTGTTGGGCCTTCAGCCCGTCCTTGTTTACGACAGTTGCAATTTTTGCACCCGTCGTCTCTTGAGACAATTCTCCATCTTCATATATTTTTTTTAGAAAGTCTGGTCTTCCTTTCTGCTGATTATCTCGTCTATCGTCATAGTGTTCTTTCCTTTCTGTTATACGAACATCTTGTCCAGGCACGCAGCCTTTATTTGCTTTAACTTCTCCAAACGCTGGGTCTGGAGGGTGATGCGACGGTCGAGGGCGGTGAAGTAGGAGGCGATGGCACGCTGCTCGTTAAATGAAGGCAACATTATTTCTGCTTTACCAATTCCAATGTTTTGGAGATGCACGACAGACTTTCCTTGTGCGACCTTGCTCAATTCATAATGTGTCTTGGTATATGTTATTGCTAATGCAATATATGACGTGGAATACTTTGCTAAGTTAAAGCGCATTATATTCAAATCTCCACCAAGAATAATATTCGCTGCTTGCACTGCAGAAGCTCGTGCAATATCTTCTGGAGTTTCTCCTGAAGCAGGCATTATAACCTCATTACCTTCAGAAAGAACACTTCCGCATTTTAGATTCGCATAAGTATCAACTTCAGAAATAAGAGTTTGATACTTTGTGTACAACCTTCCATACAATATTATTGGATGGCCAAACTCTTGTAAATCATTCTTTGAGTACCCATTTCCTTTTGAGAAATTTGCAATTTCTCCCAGTTTCACTTTCTTCCATTCCTCCTCAAACCCTTTGAATCTAATCTTAGGCACAGTCTCTCCCTCTTGTGGGAACATGGCTTGCAGACTTGCCTCCTTCACTTGTTTTAAGGAGGTAAGGCGAGAGGTGGAGGCGGAGATGAGGGAGTCGAGATGAGTGAAGTAGGAGGCTATTTGTTGCTGCTCAGCGAGAGAAGGAACGTGGAGATTATATGATTTAAGCTCATTTACATTTATCCCTGGCTGTCCAGAACGCTGAGATACAAAGTTTACATATTTTGTATAGATTTTTGTCAATGTATTTTGGAATATAAAGTCTTTGTTTATATTGTCATTCGCTCTCATTCGAATAAGGAAACCTGCAAAATAAACTTTTCCATCAACAAAATGGTATATATAACTTTTACCTACACTTGCTCCTGTTCTTGCAATAACTATATCGCCATCTTGCATAATATATTCATCACAAAGTGACAAGTCTGTGTCTGGTGATGTCAAATTCTCTTGAATAAAAGACCTTGTAGCATCATCTATGTCTGTTATACGAAGATATTTGTTAATTCCGTCGTAACATGCTGCAGCTGCATTGATGCCATATTTGAAGTTATTTGAGACACTACCCAAAGATGTCTTTTTCCACTCCCCTTCAAACCCTTTAAATCTTATCTTCGGTTCATTCATTCGTTGTCCTCCTTATTCTCTGCTTGTTGTAAATAAAAGAGTTGTTTTTGGCGTTCATATTATTTCTTATGTCCATACCATTTACCCTTTCATCAGTTTCGTCAATCCCTTAATAGCAAATTCGTCACCAGTCAGTTGGTTTGTTAACTCTGCCATTTCCTTGTTGGCAGCAGCCATGTCGCGGTCAATCTGTTGATAGCTGACAGCGTATTTCTTGCTGAGGGCAAGGACAGAAGATTCAAGGTTAGACAATTCAGAGAGCAACGTGCCGTTGATACCACTGCAAACAGGCACAATCCATTTCAGGTGCAGAAACCGGGCAACCTCTTCATCGGTCAAAGTCTGAGTGGCCTCCACGGTCTTGTCAACGAGAGCCTGCCGGTCGGTCTTTATCTTCTTGTTCTTCTTCGTCTGCTCGTCCCAAAGTGCCACAATCTTCTTTAGTTTTGCCTTGGTCTCAGGCTCAATATCTGCTTTAGGCTTGGCATCGGCTTTGATAGCAGACTTGTTGAAGGCATTGTCCTTCTCGCTGTCGAGGTAAGCCTCCGTCTCCTCGTCTGTAAACGACTCACGCAGTTCGTCCAGTTCGCTACTGATTGACTCAATGCGCTGCTGTAATGCGCTGAGGGCATCCAATTCAGTCTGGAACTTCTCGTGCTGAACCAAATCAAAGGGAATGATACGCCCCTTCACACCATCGGGAACCTCAATCTCCTCGTCATTCTTCTTCACGAGTTTGTATGCCGTCTCCACCTCACGCGCTGCGTCAAGTCCATCCTGCTGAATGGTCTCGATGTCGTTGACAATCATCTGCCAGTTGTTTGCCAACGCCTGGTAAGCAGCATACTTATCCACCAAAGGAATGTTGCCGAGACGGCTGAATATATCCAATGCAATTTCGTCCTGTGCCGTAAGTTCATGAACGGACATTACGTTGTCAATGAGTCGATGGTGCATAGCATCAGCGAAACCATTGAATGCAGCGTCAAACTGCTCCTTAAAGGTCTTGACATCTTTGTTGCTCTCGATGATGCCCTGCGTGTCTTCAGAACGGAGCTGAGAATATGGCTTGTCAGCCTCAGGTACAAACAAGTCATTGCGGAGCGACGGTAGAGCATCCCAATATTTCTGCAGGCTGTCAATCTCTTCGTTAGGAATACCGCCAAACATCGTAGCGTAAATGTCGTACCGCTCCGCCTCCTCGCTTGAGTCAACATAACGAGGAATATTCAGATTGTAGGCATTCTCACGTATCTCATCACGACTCACAGTACGAGAAAAACCTTTTATTGTCTTACGGTCGCGCACCGTGTCGGCAATCTTCTTGATGTCGCAAGCACGCAGGCGGTTCTGTTTGCCATCCTTAACAAAGCCTTTGCTGGCATCAATAATCAGCACATCATCGTTCGCACGATGCTGCTTCAGCACCATGATGAGCGTGGGAATGCCCGTGCCAAAGAAGATGTTGGCTGGCAGACCGATGATAGCGTCGATATTGTTCTTCTCTATGAGGTTGGTACGTATCTGCTCCTCCTCGCCGCCACGGAACAATACACCATGAGGCAACACGATGGTCAGTATGCCGTCGGGCTTGATGTGATGGAGTTCGTGTAGCAGGAAGGCATAGTCAGCCTTGCTCTTTGGTGCTACGCCATAGTCCTTGAATCGAGCGTCCATCTCCTTGTCCGTAGGGTCCCAATGCTGTGAGTACGGCGGATTGCTGACTACGGCATCCACATAAAGTGGCTGACCGATTTCGCTTCCAGCCTTGATGATAGGCCAGTCCTCGTCGAGCGAGTCGGCACAACGGGTATTGATGTTGCTTGGCTGTATGCCTCGCATCACCAGGTTCATACGGGTGAGGTTATAGGTGTTTTCCTTCAGTTCCTGGGCATAATACTTCACGCGGTTCTTGTCAGCGATATGTCTGCCCACAGACTTACCGATGGTGATAAGCAGCGAGCCGGAACCCGACGTCGGGTCGTAAATCTCTATCTGATGCTTGTCTTTCTGGCTCTCGGCAACAATCTCCGACATCAGGATTGCCACCTCATGAGGGGTATAGAACTCGCCAGCCTTCTTGCCGGCATTGGCGGCAAAGTTACCAATCAGGTATTCGTACACATAGCCCAGCACGTCATAGTCCTGCGAGCCGTCTGTAGGAATGTCCTTGATAAGCTTGATGAGGTCTTTCAGCGCACGAGTCTGACTCGCAGGGTTTTCACCCAGTTTGCTGAGTCCAGCCTGCAAAGTCTTGAAGATGCCGTCATACACAGGCTTATAGTTAGGGCTAACCAAGCGGTCGAAGGAGTTGAGAGCCACGCTGAGGTTAGCAACAGTAAAGTCGCTGTCGGGCTTGAGCCATGTAGAGAAGAGGTTGTTGTACTCTATGAAGTAGCCGATGTTGTTCTTGCAATACTCAATGATGAGTTTTGCATTGTCATCCTCATAATTCTCCACAAGATTCACCAAGTCATCCTCAGTCCATCCGTCCTTCAAGAGATAGTTTACCTCATTGTCAGAGAGAAACTTATAGAATATCAAGCCAAGGATATAGTCCTTATACTCATTGGCATCAATCTTTGAGCGCATCTTGTTGGCAGATGCCCAGATCTTATTTGCGAGTTGTTGCTTGTTCATATATTGAATATCTTTTGAGACACTTGAATAAGTGCAAAGTTCACATTATTTTATGCAATCTTTCTGCACAGATAAATATTTCTTTAGATTTTCTTGTATTTTATCCCTGATCTCATTGCGAAGCCATTCAGGAGAGAGTACTTCCACGTCGGGAATAAACGAGAATATCTGTTGAGAGAGTTCTCGATTGGGCTTAACCTTTATGCTTATTGTATAAGGTTCATCCAATACCTTTTGTGTATGGTGGATGGGCTTGGAAACGACATAAGGGAATCTCTTTTCCGAGAATCTTAGAACGATCTCTTCCGTAACGATATTGTCGTCATACGGAACAGACACGCCTATCACATCATCGAAAAAAGTAGAGAAGTCCACACTCTCATTTTTTACAAAAGGTTTGTCAGACAAGCCGTATTCTTCTATTCTGTCTAAGGCATAACTCTCAATTCTGTTTTTTGTGGCGTTCATGCCAAAAAGGAACCAACGACCATTGTACTGTTTAATATAATAAGGGTATACCTGTATCTGCCTTTTGTCTTTTCCGTATGATTTGTAGGACAGTTCGATGGTCTGGTGGTTAATCGTAGCGTCTATCAAGCCAGAGAGGTGTCCCAACCCTTTCAGCATATCATTCTGCTCAAAGGAAATCAGATTCTCGGAGTTGGCCTTTACGCCAAAACGGTATTCAAGATTGGAGATAACTTCTTCCAGCCAAGCGTTTGCTGGAATACCACGATACCTACTGAGCATTTCAATGGTGGAGCGAAGATTGGTAAGTTCTTCTGCTGTCAGTTCATTCTTGAATATAGAAAAATCAGAGTCTCTGTAATGATAATAACACTTCTTGCCGTCATACCGAGTTGCTTCTATAGGAGCATAATATGGACCTATCCGCAAGTTCGCTATGTCATCACGGATTTGTCGTGGACTAATATTGTAGCCCAGTTTATCACTGACGAAATCCACCAGTTCGTCAAAGCTGAATTTCCTATGCTTGCTGCTAAAGCATTGATCCAGTATCTGGTAACGTAAGTAAGCGTTTTTATTTACAGGCATATTCTTTTATCGCTATTTTTGATCAACCTATTCCATTCGTATCAGTTCATTAATATCCACGTCAAGGCATTTGGCAATTTCTATAAGATTTTCCAAACTTGGTTGCGCAGTATTTGTACACCATTTCGAGATGGTGGCTTGGCCTTTTCCTAATTCTTCAGCCAGCCATTTGTTGCTTTTCCCTTTCTCTGCTAAAACAACTTTAATTCGGTTTAGAGCTTTATTGTTAGCCATTACTATATCATTTTAGGTGGGTTCTATAAATTAGCTTTGTCAGATTTTGAGGCTCTTTTTGAGGTCAT
>ERZ808258.128-NODE-128-length-38290-cov-5.810174_pt1 | contig 38290 bp, 34 predicted proteins | sample MGYA00521280_ERZ808258 | MGnify/ENA primary metagenome ERZ808258 (study PRJEB31516, sample SAMN03275585) | gut metagenome | biome: mammalia-associated habitat; material: feces | host: Papio cynocephalus | place: Kenya | collected 2012-07-19 ...
ATCAAGTATTATGAGGGATGGCACGACATCAAGCGCAACTATCCCTATATCGGATGGGGACATCGGATATTGCCGCATGAGAAGTTCAGGAAGAACCTGACCTACCAGCAAGCCGATTCCCTGTTGCGCTCTGACCTTACCAAGTTATGCAACATGTTCAGCAAGTACGGCAAGGACTCATTACTCCTTGCCGTACTTGCCTACAATGTCGGACCCTATAAGATTTTAGGGAACAGAAGATTTCCGAAGAGCCGACTCATACGCATGATAGAGCAAGGGCGAAGAGACTTCCGACAAGAATATCTGGACTTTTGTCGGTATCAGAAACGCGAGATTGCCTCCATCCGCAGGAGAAGGCAAACAGAGCTGTTGCTGCTTTTCTGTAAAGCCGATGCTTAATATATAAGGTGTAAACCGAAAAATAATTATTCACCATTCAAATAAAGCATTATGGCAACAGTAAAAGTAAAGTTCCGTGCCTCCTCGGTAGAGGGAAAGGAAGGCACATTGTATTATCATCTCATCCATCAGCGCAATCTGCGCTGGATCAGTACCGACTATCATGTCTTTCCCGATGAGTGGAACGACAAGAAGTCGGCTGTCATCGTTTCTAACCGCAACAACCGAAAGGCACACTTGCAACTCATCCAGTCGAAGATAGACTGGGAGATGAAGCAGATGCAGCACATCATCCACGACAAGGAGATGGATGGCATCCCTTATTCCATCGACGATATAGCCAAGGAGATACAGCAACTGCCACCGAGCCAAAGCGTTTTTGCCTTCTTCCAGCAGCAGATAGCCAAGAAGGAGCAGATGCAATGTGTCGGAACGAAAAACAACTATACCAGTGCAGCCAACCGCTTCATGGAGTTCCGTGGTCATGAAGACCTCGCTTTTAGTCAAATGACAACCGAGATGATTGAGATGTACCAAGCATGGCTTTGGAACAGAGGCATCGGTCAAAACTCCGTGTCATTCTATCTACGCACCCTCCGCACGCTCTACAACAAGGCTGTGGATGCAGGGCAAGCTCCGCCAAACGACATCTTCACCCATGTGCAGACCGCCAATGTGAGAACAGCCAAGCGTTCCATCTCCGTCAATGATATTCGCAAGATAGAAAGATTGGACTTGCCAAGAGGTTCATCCCTTGACAAGGCACGCGACCTGTTCCTGCTCAGTTTCTATTTGCGAGGCATGGCATTCGTAGATATGGCATTCTTGAAAAAGAGCGACTTGAAGTGCGGACTGGTGAGCTATAACCGTCGCAAGACCCACCAAAATCTCAACATCGAGTGGATGAAGCCCATGCAAGCCATCATAGATAAGTACGCCGAGCAGACCAAGGACACACCCTATTTGTTGCCCATGCTGACAGGAAAGGAGACCGCACCCTACACCGCATACAGAAAGGTGGAGTACAACACCAACTACAACTTGAAGAAAATCGGACAGATGGTAGGCTTGAAGATACCGCTGACCACCTACGTGGCACGCCACACATGGGCAAGCGTAGCCCTGCACATGAACATCCCGATAGCCGCCATCAGCGAGGGAATGGGGCACAACTCCTACAAGACCACACAGATATACTTGCAGTCGTTAGACGTGGCAACCATCAATGAAGCCAACGAGAGAATCATACGAAAAATCTTGAAAGAGTTGTAATAAAATAGTCACATTTACCCCCCCCGAAATAATGGGGCAAAATGTTTAGCAAACCTCACGCTTTCTTCTTAGGAAAGCGTAAAAACAGCGAAAACAAAAGCAAATCTGCCATTTAGGAATACCATTCACAGCAGATTTGCTAAACATTTGTGGGATTTTCTTGAAATCACTGATAGAAAATGATAAAATTTGACACAAAATTCAAAGAAAATCCGTATCTTTGCACTAAAATCACTCTTTCCTAAGAAGAAAGCGTGACGTTTGTAAAATAATAATACATGTGCAAGGTAGCAATGCCGGTACTCAAATATATAGGAATACGATTATGCACAACAAATACGATTTAACTAGGCTTCAGCAACCGTCATGTATGGTTGCAGCTAATGACATAAAGTAAAAAGAGAATTTATGAAACCGGATGGTACGAGTTCTTTTTCTACAGCCGACGAGAAGCAAACTACTCCAAAGGGCACCCACGTTACAGAGCCAGACGCAATGACTGGTTCTGCGATAAAGAAGTGTCGTCAATCGAACGGAACAACATGGTCTTACATCTTTATTCACAACAGTAAAGTGAAGAAGTTGGAAGAACTGTTGGAGAAGGACAAGATCACTTATTTTGTTCATAAGACCGTGCGCTATTTCAAGAAGTTGGGCAAGCAAAAGGTTCAACATCAAGAAGTGCCGACCGTCAGTGGACTGGTCTTCTTTCAAGGCTATTCCGAAGATATACAAGCCTATCTCAATAAGAAAGTTCTCCACGCCCGTCTGTGCAAGGATTGTAGCACAGGCAAGGTGGCAGAGATACCCGACTCGCAGATGCAACCCTTCATGCGTGTCACGGAAACCGCCCCGGAGCGCATCCGATTCCTACTCCATCCCTATCATTATTATGCTCGCAACCGCATCCTCCTCCGTATTACAACAGGTGAGATGGCAGGACTGGAAGGCTACATCATTCGCATTGACCGAGACCGCCGTCTGGTAATGGACATCGGTGGAATGAGTGTGGCTATCAGCGGTGTTCATGCCGAGCACTTTGAGGAAGTGGAGCAAAGCAAAACCTCGATTACCCATGAGAATATTTTCTATCAGCGTAACCTGCAAGAGCGGCAAGTGCTGATAGACCGCTATTTCCATCCTGTGAAAGACGACAAAGAAGTAGGTGCGCAAGCCGAAAACATCGACTATCTGAGGAAATACGCTTTGGACGAGTTGGCACACAACCGCATTACCCTCAATGACACATGGAACATCTATTCCTTTATCATCGAGGAGATAAACTACTACTATGCGCCCTTCGTTGAACAGTTCAAGGAGCATCTTGACCCCATCATGTGTGAAGGAGGCAAGATTCTCCAAGAAATGGAACGGATTATCGCAAATCCTCATATCAGCCCGAACGACAAGACCAGATACGAAAATGACTATCAGGAGATATTGTCGCATTACGAATATCTGTTCTGACGTTTCTATTTATTACGTTCAAAAGTAGTGTGCCTTTGTATCGCAACACAAGAAAGAAGTTAAAGTTCTGTAAGAAAATTTGCGAGAAACTTTTAAAATTGTATTTTTGCATTTTATAAGTTTGGTCATTTGTACGAAATTACACATGACGTTTAATATTCAGAACTTTATAAGGAGCATTTGCATATGACAATAAATACAGATACAAAATGGAATTCGGATTTGGGGACGGCCAAGGATAATATGAATAGCCCTATTCATAATTGGTACAGATTCACTGCTGGATTTTCATACAAGTTTGTAGATTATATAATAGACCATACCACAGCCAGCATCGATGCTATATATGAGCCGTTTGCAGGTTGTGGTACTACTTTGGTTGCTGCTCAAAAGAAGAGAATTCATTCGATTGGGAATGAAAGTCAGCTTCTGATGTGTGATGTTATTAATGCAAAACTTAATTGGGATATTAGCGAAACTAAATGCTCTTATTATCTGTCTGAGATAGAAGCGTATGTTATGCTACAAAAAGGCAGAGGTATAACCCTAACCGAGCAACATAAGCTATTGGTGTCATTGTATGATGAACAAACATTAGACATTCTATATCTCATAAGGGACGCAATACGAGAATTTAAAGACGAAGAATACCGTTTGTTTTTTGAGTTGGCCCTAAGCCAAACTCTGCATAAAGTGGCCTTGCACCCAATAGCGGTTCCGTATATTGTTCGTTCCAAAAATTTAGCTCATCCTGGTCATGCATGGGAAAAGTTCAAATCTATCGTGTGTCAAATGTTAGAAGATTTGAAAACATTACCTCACCATCACAGATACGCAACTGTAAACCATGCAGACTCTCGTTTATATAATAATAACATAGAAGAGGGTTCTTGTAATTTATGTATAACCTCACCACCCTATTTAAATAATTTGGATTATGGTGAGGTGTCTAAAGTACACACCCATTTCTTCGAAATAACCCAAGATTGGCATGATATAACTGACAAGGTAAGAAAGCATCTGGTAACAGGTGCCACGACTCATTATCGAGACTGCGACTTTGACTTAGATGATTTTCATCAGTCTGAATTTGCATTAGCCAATAGTTCATTATTGCCCGAATTAGATTCTCGCTATTACGCTTTGGAGAAAATATGCAAGGAACGCAAGGGTAAAAAGAGCTTTCATATTCTGATGATGCATTATTTTGAAGACATGTATAATGTGTTGAAAGAAATGAGAAGAGTGCTTAGCCAAAACAGTAAAGCATATCTGATTCTTGGTGATTCTGCTCCTTATGGAATCTACACTCCAACCACGCAATTCTTGGGTGAGATAGCGACATCTATTGGATTCAATAATTATGAAATTTATAAAATCCGCTCACGTGGACATAAGTGGAAAGTAAAAACTCGCCATAACGTAGAATTATCTGAGAATATTTTGATGTTGAATTAAAAATGAATTATTGTATAAACATCGAAGAAGCCACCACACGAATGTTCCACCCGCTTCCTGAAAATGAATCAAAGGGATGGAGCTATTCAAGTGTGTATTTTATAGAAGAGCTAAAGGATCTTTATGTCTTGATAAATAAAGAAAACGGCTTCAAATCAATAGGATCTTTATGCAATTTATTCAATGAATTATACAAAGAAGACGATAGAAAAAGGACTAAAAGACAAATTTTAGAAAATGTAAACGCTTTAAAAAACTTTGGCTTGCTATCAAAAGAAGGGATGCCTATAAAAGGAACCTTGTTCCGAGCGAACTTTGGAGAAGCATTGACAAAAGAAGATAAAGATGTTTTTGTGAATATATATCTTGATTATTTTAGGTTTAGAGAATTTCACAAGTTCTTTGTACAATCGAAAGGAATCACATTAGATGATTTACAAAATCATTCCATGATGATTTTAACTGCGATTTCGTCAGGTCGTTTTACTAATCTCGCCTTATTCACCAAAGAAGGCCAAACAGAAGTAATAAAAATTGCGAATGAATACTCTGCGGTAAAACGCTTTTGGGATGTGTATTTTAAATGGGGTGTAAAATTAAATTTGTTAGAGAAGTTTCCTATTAAACAAGTTGGAATAACAACATACCCTAGTGTTAAGTCCTTGCAAGCTGTATATTTCAAGAAAAAAATGGCAGATGATTTCTCTGTTTTCGAGTATTTGAAATCGAATTTTCGAGAAACCTATATTTACATACCAGATGCAATCTATTGCATTGCTAAAGAATTCCGTTATTCCCTTGACGAAATAAAGAAAAAACTATTAGATGAATGTATGAATCGAGATGAATATAGAGCGCAAAGTACATCTTCATTCTACATAGAGAAAAAAGAAAATTTTCTTTTCCCAAAATTAGGGAATACATATATTACTCACCTTTTAAAAATTTAAGGTTATGGATATATTAAGTTCTATCATGAAAAAGGTTGAAAATTTTAATGACGAACTTACACGAAAGTTTAAATTAAAGTACAATCCTTTTCCTAAATCTGGCATTGCGATTATCAATGACTCAGACAAGATCATTGAAAAGCTCGAACCTGTTGAAGATTCTGTTAGAGAAAGTATTTTCAATTTTATTCAAGAAGCCTTATCAGCAAATTTCAATCCATCGACCCAGGATGACAAGTACATCAGTCTTGTTGTCAGAGGTGAGTATGGATCAGGGAAGACACAAACCCTTATGTACATAAAATATCTACTGAAGAGTATTAAGTCTGAAAGAATAAGACCTTATGTAGTTTATGTTGATAATCCAGGAGAAAAGCTTTCTCAATTGATTGGAGAAATTGTTTCTCAAATTGGTGTTGAGAATTTCAAAAAATACTTATGGGATATTTTTCTAAAATATTTAGATGAAAATCCTGATGTCAAAACTGCACTAACAGCTACATCTCCCAAAGACCTTGGCCTGTTTGCAAGTCAAGAGGAAGCTTCGAATGAGGTTAGTTTGAGCTACTCTAATTACAAGGAGTTGATTGACAAGATGACTTTTGGTCGTTCTTCTGCTGATATTAAAGCATTGATGGCCAAACTGAAAAATTACATGATACAAAGTTACCTATCAATAACAGATTCCCCAACTGTAGCTTCTACTTTTTATGATATTGTCTCCGAAACTATTGGTGTGTCAAAATCGTGGGATTTGCTAACTTCTGGAAGTGTCAAGGAGTTGGACAAGAGGGAAGTTGATGTACTGAGAGCCATTGTAAAAATTGTCTGCGACCAAATGGAGTATACAGACTTCATTATTCTGATTGATGAGTTTGAAGAAATTACGGCGGAAAGACTTAAAAAGTCGGAAGTGGATAATTATTTACGTAATCTTAGACTTTTGATTGATCGCGAGAAGAATTGGTGTTCCGTGTTTGCTATGACAGGAAAAGCCTTAAATATGGTTGAGGAATATTCAAAACCTTTGGCTGACAGAATCATGGGACGAGTAGTTGACCTAAAGCCATTGACTCCAAAAACGCTCAGCCAAGTAATTTGTAACTATCTCTCATTGGCAAGAACAGAAAAGGTTCAAGACGAATTATATCCATTCAACGATGAAGGTGTAACACAAATCTTTGATATAAAAGGAAAAAACGTCCTTTATAAAGGCTCACCACGCTTTGCCCTTAAGATGTGCTATTTATTACTTCAAAGAGCTGCAAACGAATTAAACGCTGGAGAGTATATTGACGGAGCATTTGTGAACAAACATTTAGATGAAATATTGAAGTAATTATGTATATTGAGCCAAAATATATCGTAAATGTATATTTGGACACCAATATACTCTTGGATTATATTGAGGGGAATTATCCATCCCTCAATATATCCATAGAATATTTGGCAGGAAATCCTTTTGTTCATTTGCGTTCTTCACATTATGTATTGTTTGAACTGGTTGAAAACAGAAAAGCAAGGTTGTTTTTTGAAAAGACCAAAAAGCCAGATGACAAATATAAAAAAGGAATGATAAAACGTAATTGGTCTAATAATGGGCATGACTATCTCGAATTTAGTAACGACATAAAAGAGCAAGTAATGAAAGACGTAACTCATTTGAAAGATGACCTTAATATTGATTTTAATGAACATGTACTTCATGAAGGTTTATTATATCCATCAAATGAAGTGTGTCTAAATACGAAGATTTCAAAAGAAGATAGTCTTGTAACAGTGTCTTGCATGAATCCAAAGCTAAATGAGCCGTTAGATTATTGCTTGATATTAACTCATGACCGCCAATATTACAACTCATTCAGCGCTGCTCAAACAGATATTTCTAAAATTTTAGAAAATAGAAATATCAAGATTCCGAAATTAATAAATGTGGTTCAATTTCCATTAAATTCAACAGGCAGTTATACAGATTTGTACAACATCACTTCTTCCACGAAGGTAAAGGAACTTTGGAATCATATGATATTAAATTCGTTGAAGGAAATGCTAATAGATGCATATATCGGCAGAACCTATAAATTTGGTACTAAAGGAATACCAACAAAATGCATCTATATAAATGCAGAAGAATCTATAGGAAAAGAGCTTAGGTCTTCTGATGGGCTAATCTGTATATCAAAAGATTTGGAACAATATAAGATAATCAGTGGCGATAAAGAAAACCCACTAACCTATTGGAATATGGGCAAATCTGTAACTTTACCAGTTTTGATAGAGAACGAACCATATTTTTCTTTCTATATAAAAAATTTGAAGGACGAAGATTTAAAGTGGATGAGGGAAAAAGGAAATATCGTTTTCTATTATGATATTTAACGAATTCAAAACCCAGAACCATATAATTATTGCTAATCATTATGACACATACCTTGAAGACACAAAAGGCATATATACACGAGACTTATTTCCTATGATTACGGCTCTTCCATCTAAAGATAGCACGGCTCTCCAGGCAAGTATAAGTCTTTCGACGTAGTGCTAGGCAAGTAACGCCCCATAATTTTAGCTTTTGGAATATCTATTTGTATAATCTGTGCTGATTATGTTAGAAGTTCAAGATTTATGCAGAGCCTACCTTGAAGGTTACATCCAAGCCAAGGTGACGGAGTGTTTGATTCATGGCAAAGTGCTAAGTTCTGACTTAGACAAAGTAAAGGATATGGCAGTGAAATGTATGGAAGAGTATATTTCACATCAGAATCTGAGCTATAAAGAAAAGGAGGAGATGAAAGAGAATCATAAGCAATGGGCTGATATGACCCTGAAGGGAATTAAAAACCGATTGCATGACAGCGATAAACTTAAAGAATAATGATAGTTTTACCAGATACCACAACCTTTGATTCCAGTATACGCTTGGTGCAACTCGTAGGAGGAGTAACCAAAGCAAATATGCTGAAAGTGTGCGACAAACTCGACTTGTATGTCAGTCCGAACTTGAAGAAGGACGAGACGGCACGCCGAGTGGCTCAGGAACTACTCGACAGCCCTATCGAGATATTGAGCAATCTCAACAAGCAAGAGCTGCAAATCATCGATGAGTTTGTTAAGGGAGGAGCCAACACCTATGTCGTTCGCAAGATGCGCAAGACCCAGTATAAGCTCCAGAAACTATACTTGGTCGCAACCTATTGCAATGAGGAAAAGCAGGAGTGGCACATGCTCATGCCCGATGAACTGCGTGAGGCCTTGTCAAGCAACTATAAGTTCTATCTTGATTTGGCAGAAAAAGGGCAGAAAGGAACGACAGCCAAACAGCTTCGCATGATGGCTGCGATGAAGCGGATAATGGGAGAATTAGGTTAAATAGAAAGGCTTGTTTTGATATAAATATGTCAATATTTTATAGACGAGAATATTATCGTGAAAAGTTGTTTTTGAAGAATTTACATCTTAAAAGTTGCAAGAAAAAGCTTCAGGAAATACTTTCCCAAAACTTTTCTGATGATGACTTTGTAGAGGCTTTTAAGGAATGCTTTCCTCATCTCTGGGAAGATATAAAGTTCTTTTGTGATATTAGGAAAAGTAACTATTTGCGAAGAAAGAAAAAGGGGCTTCGAACAGTTCCGTATCTTTATCCGAAGAAATACCTTCTCAAACATTGTCGTTGTAACAGGAAAATTGTAAGTCAACTTTCTTTAGAAGAAAAACTTAAGAGGAAGCATCTATTCGTAGAAATAGGACAAAAGAAACTTCAGAAGCGAAAGGAGAAACTTGCTAATAATCTTGTGTATGTTCAAGAGGTTTGCCCAAGCTATGTAAAAGAGTTAATCCGTACATATTTTCAGATTCGTAAAAAGCAAACTCTTGATGTTAATGTTCGTTACCTAATTCTGTTAGAGGCAAGTATGTTCAAATGCTCAGAAACATTATCTTTTCTTTATGAGATAGCAGCTTGCGACAAAAACTATGATTTGCGGTTGATGGCTTTTTATGCTTTGCAAAGGATGGGTGAACATCCTTGGTTAGGCAGAGGTAGAAAAGGTAAAAAACACCAATCGCAACTCAAAAAGATAGATATACAAAAGAATCCTACAGCTTTGTTGGAACAAATTAGTAAATATCAAAGTTTATTGTTTCAGCGATATGATATATTCTTGTCGCACAGTTCCTTGGATGAAAAGGAATTGTTACGTATAAAATCAGTGCTTAACTTACAGGGGTACACCGTCTATATAGACTGGATGAATGACCGCGAAATGCTTAATCGGGAAAATCAAGATAATAATACATGGAATGCTCTCCAGATGCGTATGGACCAGTCTAACAGACTGCTTTATGTAATGACAGACAACAGCATAAATTCTAATTATACAAAGAAAGAAGTTTTATACTTTAAGGAAAAGCGTAAGCCTGTGTTTGTATACCAGCCTACAGGTATTTTAAACAAAAAACCAGACTATCTTAATGGATGTGAGGAAATTAAAGATATTTGTCCAATTTCTTTTAATTGATCTATGATGGAGAATATGTATAATGATGATGATAGGCAGTATCTGCAAATGATGCAGGAGAATATAAATAGGATGTCCTGTAATAGTTCCAACTGTAAAGCTTGGCTTATTACAATCGTTGCAGCAATGCTTGCAGTAGGTTGCAATATTACAGATTTACATTGGTGGTTATTGCTTACTATAGCTCCCATTCTTATCTTTTGGTATTTAGATTCTTTCTATTTGAGCTTAGAGAGGGGAATGCGGAATCGACAGAGGGAGTTCCTGAATAAAGCAAGAGAATACTATGCCCATTCAGTGGAAACAGATGAAATGAAAAGGGAGAAACTTCTGAAGGATTACCAAGAGGCTCTTTATAATTTCACGCCTAAAATGGATGAAGATAATGATTTGTCCAAAGGTTTTGTTTCCACTATGGATAGAAAATTCTCAAAGCCAATTTTGCCAGTTTATGGAACTTTGTTGATAATAGTATGTTTTATCACTGCCATTGTCAATTGGTCATCAATAAAATCGTTTTTGTGATATGGCAGATATTCATAATGTTTTTATAAGTCATTATTCGGAAATGACGATGAACTTCATCGTTTGAAACAAAGTCTAACTGAAAAGGGATGCACTGTTCGAAATAGTTCTGTAGATGCGAAGAAGTTTGCTACTATATTAAATAAGTTGTTTAAAGCAAAATCTGACGAAGCAAATACTTAGAATTTATGTTTTAAAGATTTTAAATTTCAGAGTTTGGACATAGTGTTGATGTTGAATTTGAACGATTAGACATTGCTACTATGGCTGGTAGTTCTCAAACAAAGTAGTAAAATTTAGATAAAGTTTTATGTCAACTCAAACATCAGATAATAACAAGCGAATAGCGAAGAATACGCTTCTTCTATATGTCCGAATGCTTTTCATGATGGTGATAGGACTCTATACGAGCCGCGTCATTCTTGATAAGCTGGGCGAAGTGGATTTTGGTATATATAATGTGGTGGGTGGTTTTGTCACCATGTTTTCCATCATTAGTGGAGCCATGACTTCCGCCACGCAACGGTTTCTTTCTTTTGAAATTGGTAAGGGAAAAGAAGGAAATGTGAAGGGTATATTCAGTACGATGATATATATACACCTATTCCTTGCCTTGATAGTGCTTTTGGTGGGTGAGGTTGTAGGAGTATGGTTCCTCAATTCGCACATGAATTTCCCGCCAGACAGATACGATGCGGCTAACTGGGTGTTCCAGTTGTCACTGCTTGTATTTATACTCAATGTCATCAATGTGCCGTACAATGGAGCCTTGATAGCCTATGAAAAGATGTCTGCATTTGCTTATTTCAGTATTTTTGATGCGGTTTTCAAGTTGGCGATATGCTATGTCATTACCATGACCCCATTCGACAAACTGATAGTTTATGCCGCACTGATGGCATTTATTCAGATTCTACTTTTATTGATGTATTTCGGCTATTGCAGGGTGAAGTTCTCTGAATGCCGCTTTACGGGAAAGTTCAATAGGGAGTATGGCAAGAATGTGGGGTCTTTTGTTGGTTGGAATTTGATAGGCTCACTTGCTGGTATAGCCAAGGAACAAGGAGTTAATGTAATGTTGAATATGTTTTTTGGACCCGCAGTCAATGCTGCACGTGGAGTTGCGTATCAAGTTTTAGGCAAGCTGAATGGGTTTGTTTCTAATTTTCAGATGGCTTTGAATCCACAGATCATCAAGAATTATGCCTCTGGAGAGAAAGAGAAAATGTTTAAATTAGTTTTCCGAGGGGCAAAGTTGTCCTATCTTCTACTACTTACCCTTTCACTTCCGGTTGTAATCGAAGCTCCTTTGATATTGAGTGTTTGGCTTAAAGAAGTGCCTGATTATACTGTAATATTTTTACAGATTGTAATTTTTACAGCCTTATTGAACACATTGTCCAATCCATTGATAATATCCATGCATGCCTCAGGCAAGGTTAGAGATTATCAGATTGTTGTTGGCGGCTTATCTTTGCTGACATTACCGTTGGTATATGTTATATTAAAAATAGGCGCTGAGCCTTATTGGGCTATGATTATCGCTTTCTTTGTAGAGCTTGCGTGTCATTTTGCACGCCTGTATATGTTGGTGAGAAGTATACAATTTCCAATGATGAGATTCTTGAAGGACGTGACCCTGCGTGTTTATCTCATAACGGCATTGTCAATGATATTGCCAGTCTTAGCGTATATGACGATAGACTTGACATTATTGAGATTTGTGGCAGTATGTATACTTTCTGTTCTGTCCACCATAGACCTGGGGTATTATCTTGGATTTAACCCATCTGACAGGCTCAAGATACGTACCAAAGTAGTGAATGTTATAAATACAAAGATATTGAAACGATGAGCAATAAAAATATTTCATGTGTCCACGATTGCTATGGCTGTGGTGTCTGTGCCACGGCTTGTGGAAGGAAGATTATTGAAATCAGTCTGAATGCAGATGGCTTCTATGAGCCACACATTACAGACGAGAGCAAATGCACCCATTGCGGAATATGCACAGAGGTCTGCGCTTACCTTCATGACGAATTGTCCTTGCAGAATCCAGAAATCCATCCTTATGCAGCATGGAGCAAAGACCATTTGGTGAGAAGGAAATGTTCCTCAGGTGGAGCTGGATTTGAAATTGGCAAGTATCTGTTAGATCAAGGTTATAAGGTTTGTGGTGTTCGATATGATGCCGAAAAGAACAGAGCCGAGCATTATATTGCCACAACTGTCGAGGAGTTGATTCCGAGCGCAGGAAGCAAGTATATCCAGAGCTATACTGTTGATGGATTCAAGGCGATCAATAGAAAGGAGAAGTATTTGGTGACCGGCACTCCATGTCAGATAGACTCCTTCCGTCGCTACATCAAGAAGTTCCGTTGTGAAGACAACTTTGTGCTGCTTGATTTCTTTTGCCATGGTGTCCCTTCCATGTTGGTTTGGAAGAAATACACAGAATGGGCTGAGAAGCAAGTGGGCAAGATAACTTATGCCTCGTGGCGCAACAAGTGGACTGGCTGGCATGATTCCTGGGCCATGGGAATAGACGGTGAGGAGCATGGCGAGAAGATAAATTGGTATGATTCTTACGATATGTTAATAAGGGAAAAAAAAAGTTTCTTAGAAAGCCGACGCTCACAAGGTGATATGTTCTATCAGCTTTTTCTCGGTGATTGCTGCCTCGGTAAGCAGTGCTATGAACATTGTAAATATAAGTATGACCATTCTTCTGCCGACATCCGCATTGGTGATTTGTGGGGAAATACATATAAAGACGATGAGGATGGTGTAAGCGGAGCGGTTGCTTTTACGGAGAAAGGCAATGAGATACTGAAGAAATGTAACTGTGAACTGGTGGAGCATACTTTTGATGTAGTTGCCGAGGGACAGATGAAGGAATGCGCAAAACGCCCTGAAATATATAGTGTGGTATTTAGAGGATTGCATAATGACACATTGACAATATTGGATATCTGCAATAAAATCAGGTTGTTCAGAAAAACAGAAAGAATATGTAGATGGTTTTTGCATCCTTATGCTTCAATAAAAAATAAAATATATTGGCGTAATATTGAAAGATAATGAAAAATATATCCGTATTCTTTTCTGCATTTGTATTCTTTTTTGTCTTGTTTTTTAGATGGGCAGGTTTGGATGCTACATACATAGGCTGGGCGAAGAATATATTAACTATTTTGTTTGTTATCATCAACAGCCCACTGTTGTTGAAATTTAATCTTCGTAATTTCAAATGGATAAACTGGTTGTTTCTAATTTGGGGAATTGTCGCTATATTTGCAGCTTATAACAACCAAAATGTAAGTTTTGATGTTATGAGGTGGAGTTCACGAGCTAATGATTTCATCGTTGACAAAACCGCAAAATCAATGAAAATAACACAAATTATAAGCTATGTAATAGGAATTCTCTTTTTTGTGTTGTATTTTGAAAAGCTCAATCGTATAGGTAAAACAGATTTATTTTTAAAATATTTGTTCAATCTAATGCTTCCATTTATTATCTGTTCAGATATAAATGGTTTTATTTATCATAGTGATGGCATTTCTGGTTATCAAATAGGTAATAAGTTTTATCTTTGCTATTCCAATATTTTCTTAGCTACCATATATCTGCTTCGCCATTCTTTAGAACTAAAAAGTCATCGAAGAAATATCAAGATTTTGTTATTGATAACTTTCTTTTTGAGTATAAAAACTGGCTGTTCTACAATGATTATGGGAACTTTGTTTTATTATATGCTGACTTTTATAGCAAAAGGTGAAAGATTACGCTTTTTATATCGTCCTTCAACTTATTTAGTCGGACTATTTGCCTGTGATATATTATTCTTTCTGTTTATTACATGGATTATGACTTTGCCTTTTGTGCAATATGTTGTTGTCGATATATTAGGTGAAGATCTTACTTTAACAGGACGACTTTGGATGTACGAGCAATTAGGAAATGTATTGACAGAATGTCCTCTTTATGGATTTGGCATTGGTAATGCTCCTTTGACAACTTTCATGTATGGAGTTGGCGAAAATGCCCAAAATGGTCTTTTTAATATGTTTATAGAGAGTGGTTATATAGGAACTATTGCTTATTTAATGGCAACACTTTTGATGATAAATCAAACACGGAAAAAAACTTTTTATTTTCCGATAATAAGTTTTATGTATATGATGTTGCTCCTTTCTACAATAGAGGTCACTTTCACTACTTATTTTACAGCGATTATTATTATGTTGTTACTGGGTGATAAGAATAAGAAAATGCAAGAAATATCAAAGCTATGAAAAAAGTTGGAATAATAACGGTTCACAGATTACCAAATTGGGGCTCAGTGATGCAGGGGTATGCCTTGCAAAAAATAATAGATAAAATGGGTTATGATAGTGAATGTATTGACTATATATACCCTAATGGATGGCATATTTCAAGAGGATGTTGGAGTCCGCAGCATATATCTTTAAAGAACAAATTATTATGTTTTCTTGGATTACGTCCACCAATGCTGTCTTCATTGGTTGATAAATTTATACTAAATGAAATGAAAACCTCACAATGTTATAAAAGTTATGAAGCCATTCATGATAATCCTCCTTGCTATGATATTTATATGTCAGGCAGCGATCAAATATGGAATTGGAAAACAATGTATGCTGACACTACATACATGTTAGATTTTGTTCCTGAGAATTATCGAAAAATATCTTATTCATCTTCTTTCTCAGTTGATTTTATTCCTAAAGAATATCAAGATATATATATCAAATATCTATCTCGTTATCACGCTATATCAGTAAGGGAAGAGGGTGGAAGGAAAATCATTAATGATTTATTAGGTAAACCAGCATCAGTAGTGTTAGATCCAACTTTGTTACTTACAAAGCGGGATTGGACAAATTTGGCTTTAAAGGCAGAGTGGAAGAAAGATGTGCCTTCAAAATATATTTTATGTTACACTTTAGGATATACTTATAATCCTAATGAGGCTATGGCATCTCTTCTAACCAGCTTGCAAAGAATGTATAATTGTCCTGTTATATTTTTAGGAAGAGTTCTTCCCGAGTTTAAGGGGGACGTTTTTCATTTCTGTAAAAATCAAGGTATTGGTGTTTATGAATTTATTTGGTTGGTAAATAATGCTTCAGTTTTTGCAACATCTTCTTTCCATGGAACGGCATTTTCTGTGAATTTAGGAACACCATTTCTGTCTCTTGTTGAGAAAGTACATCAGGCAGATGATAGAATACCGTCTTTTTTGGAAAAAGTAGGACTTGCAGATCATCTGGTAACTCTTTCAACAGAATTTGAGCGTTTAAAAAGTGATGGTACATATGACGTTGCAGATGTTCAAAGAAAATTGCAAGCTATGCGTATAAAAAGTTTGGAGTGGTTAAAAAATGCGATAGAAGGATGATATGGCTGTAGGAAATGTTTCATTAAAACTAAATGAGTAATAAAATGAAATCTGCATTTTTGATTATGGCACATAGCAATTTTGATATGCTTAAATTGCTTGTGACCCAACTCGATTATAAAGATAATGATATTTATATTCATATAGATAAAAAATGTGGTAACGTTGATTATGGACAGTTTGAAACTTTGACAAAGTATTCAAAAGTATATTGTCTCAGAGACAGGATGAAGGTAACATGGGGAAGTTGCTCTCAAATAAAGTTGGAACTAAAGATGTTTGATGCAGCCTTTAACAATTCGGGGGGGCAAAGGTATGATTATTTTCATCTGATTTCCGGAGTGGATTTTCCCTTGATGAAAAACCAAGATATGTCGCAGTTTTTAGAGGAAAACGATGGCGCGGAATATATTGGGATGGTTAATGCAAAGAATGTGATAGAGCAAAGGTTGGGATGTTGGCATTTTTATACAGATAGAAATCTTTGGGGAAAATTATATCGACACATTGTCATTCCTTTGCAAAAGGTTTTGAAGATTCATCATATCAGAGATTTCACCAATTATAGGTTGGGACCTAATTGGTGCACAGTATCATCATCCTTAGTGGGTTCGTTGCTGAAAGAGAAGGACGATATAGTCAAGCGTTATCGTTATAGTTTTTGTTGCGATGAGGTCTTCTTGCAAACTTTTGTCTTTGAGCATAAGGAATTTCTCCAAAAGATATATTGTCCTCATGATCAGTATAAAAGTTGTATGAGGTATATTGATTTCAAGCGCGGGCGACCTTATACGTTTCATGTTGATGATATATCAGAATTACTTCAGGCAGATCGATTCTTTGCAAGAAAAGTAGATAAGGCTACCATGTTAGGATTAAAGAAGCATTTAAATGACAGTTAAAACGAATATATTATTATCTATTGTTATACCAATCTATAAGGTAGAACAATACATTGAAAAATGTTTAAACAGTATCTATGAGCAAATAGCAGACTTACCTGTGGAGGTGGTTCTTGTCAACGATGGAACACCAGACAGAAGTATGGATATTGCCCACCGTTTTATCGATGATAAAACGGTGGTTGTTTCACAGGAAAATCAAGGATTGAGTGCTGCACGCAACAATGGAACACAAGCTGCTCATGGCGAGTATATTTGGTTTGTGGATAGCGACGACTGGATAGCTGGAGGAGCAATATGCAAAGTATGCAGCTGGATAAAACAATATCGTAGCGAGGTTTTTGTCATTGGAATCAAGGCGTACGACGAGGAAAATCGTCCAATAGGTTCTTTCCATTCAACATCGCCTGTTAAAACCATTACGACAAAAAGTGGGGCAGAATGGATTTTGACACCTTACTTTGAGCGTGGTCCGATGCAAATCTTTATTATGAAGAAAACATTCATGGAAATGAATCATTTGGAGTTTGTTCATGGTCTACTTCATGAGGATTTGGAGTATGCTCCTAAAATGTTGATTAAGGCAGCGAGTGTGACATATATACCCGAAAATGTTTATTGCTATTTGATACGCTCAAAAGGTAGTATAACCTCTACGGTCAATCCAAAGCGTTTCGCTGATCTGTACTTCATCTTGAGTGAGCATGAGAAATTCCTTGATGCTCTTTCTACTCCTGTATCGAGGAAAGCGATGGAAACTTCTCAATGGATGCTCCTTCGCACATTGATTTCTTATCTTAAAGTACAAAGATACGAAGACCTGAATCTATGTGATACTCGGCATGCATCTCTGGTTCGTAAGGTCGCTTTTCGTTCCGTGATGGTGACTCCTAAGTTTACTTATAAGATAAAGTTTCTACTTACAGGGTTATACCCTAATATTTATCGATATATAAAATGGTAACGAAGAATATACTTTTTGATTTGATTTCCACACAAGGCACTATCAATGGGGGTGGAGAATACGTAAAGACAGTATTTCTTGCTCTTGTGGACAGAATAGTGAAGGACAAACTTGACGCAAAGATATATGCCATGTATAGCTCCAATGATAAAATGGCCTTTAATGATTTGCAGATAGAACATATCAAGAAACTTAACCATGTGGAACTGGTAGATGTTTCAAACAAGGATATTCCGAAGGTTGTAGAAGAGTTGAAAATTGATGTCTTCTTTATCGGAATAGCCCAGAAAATAGCTAAGCATTATAATCTCTTTGGTTTAAAGTGCCGTACGATATGTGTGATTCATGACATGGCGCACCAAGAGGTTCAGAATGTGGGATTATCTCAATATCTTGTGCAAGATAATTTGAAGGAATGGCTAAAGCAGTTCGCACTAAACAAATGGTTTGAGCCTAAGCGACATGTCAACAGAGATTTGTTTGGATTGATAGCAATCCTCAATTCCATACATGCAGAATATGTGGCAGTGTCAGATTATTCCAAGAACTCAATTTTGTATTTGACGAATATACCATCAGACAGAATACATGTACTATATAGCCCATTGAAGGCTAACGAGATGCATGATAAAATAGATAATATACAACTGAAGACTTTAATAGAGAATAAGGAAAAATATTTTTTGGTTGTAAGTGCCAACAGACCATTGAAAAATGCGATCAAAGTGATTCATGCTTATAAGAAGTTTGTGCAGGATACAGGCTCTAAGATTAAACTTGTTACGATAGGGTATCGTCAGCCGCCAGTCTGCGAAAGTCATATGGTATTGCCATATCTCTCGGAGTCTGATTTGGAGAATGCCTACAAGCATTGTTATGCTTTGGTATATTCTTCCATGCTTGAAGGATTTGGCTACCCTCCAGTTGAGGCAATGAAGTTTGGTAAGCCAGTCATATCTTCTAACGTATGTTCCATGCCAGAGATTCTTGGCGATGCTCCAATATATATTTCTCCATTCTATGAGACAGACATTTATCGGGCATTGCGATTGGTAGAAGATGAGAGCATGGTTAAAGCACTTTCTGTAAAATCGATGGAAAGATTCGCTTTTGTGCAGAAAAGACAGAAGGAAGACTTAGAAAAGCTATTAGACTTAATATTGAACAACTACAGCAAATAAATTATATGGCAAAGGCAGCTATTGTGATTGTTTGTATGAACAATCTGAAAAATCTGTTTCCATGCTTGGACAGTATCAAGCAATATACCAAGATTTCATACGAGGTTTGGGTCGTCGCTTATCTTTTCTCTATGGAAAATCTCAAACTTCTGAGAGAGAAATATCCATGGGTTATAGTTGTGGAGAGCAACGAAATACGTGGATTCTCCGAGAACAACAACTTGGCCCTGAGACAGGTGCAGACAGAATACACGCTTGTGTTGAATGATGACACCTTGTTTAAAGAACCCGTGCTGGATGAACTGGTGGTGGCGATGGAGAAAACACCAGAGGCAAAGGTGATGTCACCGAAGTTAGTAAATGCAGATGGCTCTTATCAAAGTTGTGGCAAAAATCCAGTCAATTGGTATTATTTCTTACGTGAAGACACTTTTGGATTGAATAATAACTTTCGTAAGACCCAATTTATAAATAAACCAGGAATCTTTCAGACTTATAATATAAGTGGAGCTTGTTTTTTGGTTAAAACCGATTTCTTTAGGCAAGAGGGATTCTTTGATGAATACTATTTCTTTTGTCCAGAAGACATTGCGTTCAGTACAAAGGTAAATGAGGAGGGAGGCAAATGCTATGTTGACTCAGATGTAACATTGTATCATCTTTGTGGTGGTACAAGAAAATCAGTTGTAAAGACTGCAACTTTGCCTGCACAACGAATGGGATGTGTTCATTTTCATGGTCGTAGGTCTTTTTTACTGCGTATGTTCTTACGTATGTGGATAGCCATGACTTCTTTTGGTAAATATATTTTGCTTTCCATTAAGAATGACCAAATTGAAAAGAAAGCTCAATTGCATAGTTTTGCAAGTATGTTTACAAATCAAACACCTAAGCAGATTTTCACAAAGTATTATTTACAGTTGAAAAAGAATTCTTAAATGAAACCAATAGGACTTGTAACTTGCTACTTCCATCACAACTATGGAAGTATGCTTCAGGCATATGCCACAGAAATGATCATGCAGCAGATGGGGCTGCCGTTCCAAACGATTGCGTGCAAGGCTCCTATCAATTACATGAAGGAGAATAAGTTGCTGTACATCATCAAAAAACTCTTGATTGCTGACTGGAAGATGCGTCTCGGCAAAATGAAAATCGAGAGGGAGAAGAAGAACAATCCAGTGTTTGCCAAGAACTGGGCTGTCAGAAACAAGGCTTTCGATGATTTCGCTAATACTTTTTTCCATGTGTCTCCTTATTGCAAGAATCGTGAGGAGCTCACTAAGATGGCGGAGAACTATTCTGCTTTCTTGGTGGGGAGCGACCAACTATGGCGTACCGATAGCGTGGAGCATGGTTATTATACTTTGGAATGGGTGCCTGATGACATTCGGAAGATTGCTTATTCCACGAGTATAGGTGTAAAGGAAGTTCCCTGGTTCCAAGTGGCGAAGAACAAGCGGTTTATGAATCGCTTTGACCATATAGCCTTGCGAGAACAGAGTGCTTGCGACTTGGTTTATAAGCTGACTGGCAGGAAGGTGCAGGTGGTGCTCGACCCTACCTTGTTGTTCACTGGTGAACAATGGATGAGCATCCAGCAGAAAGAACCATTGACGGATGGCAAGTATATCTTCTGTTATCTACTTGGCAATAACCCTGGACAGCGTGAATTTATCAAGCAAGTGAAAGCTAAAACAGGGTACAAGATTGTGGCTCTGCAGCATTTGGATGAATATATTCCTTCTGATGAAGGGTTTGCGGATGAGGCTCCATATGTAGGTCCACGAGAGTTCTTGAACTATATCCGCAATGCGGAATATATTTTTACTGACTCTTTCCACTGTTCCGTATTCTCTATTCTATACAAGAAGAACTTCTTTACTTTCAGCCGTTTTGCGGAGGGTGCGAAGCAGAGTACGAATACTCGCATCGACAACTTGCTCCATATTACGGGGCTGGAGGATAGAAGAATGACAAGTGACAAGACCATTGATGATATTCTCAACTTCAGAGGTAACTTTAATGGAGTTGAAGACAAATTGAATGTGTTGAGAAAATCATCCATGGAGTATTTATATAATGCCTTTAAAGGTTTGAAATAATGATACCCAACATAATTCATTATTGCTGGTTTGGCAAAGCCCCTAAAGATTACATGGCTAAGAAATGCATTGCTTCGTTTAAGCAATTCGGGGGGGGGTAAAATCATAGAATGGAACGAAAACAATTGTAGCTTTGATGAAAATGAATATGTAAAGCAAGCGTATGAACAACGTTCATGGGCTCACGTGAGCGACTATTATCGCTTGAAAAGGCTTTATGAATATGGTGGCATCTATATGGATACAGATATTCAAGTGAAGAGACCTTTCCCGGAAGAGTTTTTCAAGGCAGATCTTGTGCTTGGTTATATGTATGAATGCGCCATTTCTACAGCTGTCATTATGGCTGCTCCCAAGCATCCCTACATCAAGGGCTTGTTGGACTTGTATGATAAAATGCCATTCGACAAGAACAAGCCGAACAATTCCATATTCAATGATTATACCCTTGCCAACTATCCGAATTTTAGATTGAATGGCAAGTTTCGGGAGTTTATCCCCAATGGCTTTATTTATCCAAGAGAATATTTTGAGGTGCCTACCTTTGGTAAAGAAGGAGGTTACTCTGTCCATCACTTCATGGGCTCTTGGCATTGCCATAGAGACTCTTTGAAAAATGTTGTTCGAAAAGCATTCAAATGGTCAAGGTTTCATTGTCCCTTGCTTGACTGGTGGTATCAGAATTATTTTAGAAACAAATTATTACATCGATCGGGGTACTATAAAAGGTATCTTGAAGACTTATATCGTAACTAATGATTGAAATTAAAGACAAAAGCCGATGTTGTGGCTGTTGGGCTTGCTATAATGCCTGCCCGAAGCATTGCGTCGAGATGATAGAGGACGAGGAGGGCTTTCGCTATCCTCATGTGGATACAGACAAGTGTATCAACTGTGGTCTGTGCGAGAAGGTATGCCCTTTGTTGAAACCAGAGATGGACGATACATTCCCCGAGAGCTTCGTCGTGCAGCAGAAGGATGCCGAAGTGTTGCGCCGCAGCACATCGGGCGGTTTCTTCACTGCTATCTCCAAATGGGCGATAGCGCAAGGTGGTGTCGTGTTTGGCGCAGCCTTTGGCGAAGACATGGAGTTGAGGCATACGTTTGCCGAAACACTGGAAGATTGCGAGAAATTCTGTGGTTCGAAGTATGTGCAGAGCTTGATAGGCGACTGCTATAAAAAAGCGAAAAATTTTCTCGCCCAAGGGCGAGTGGTTGTTTTTAGCGGTACTCCTTGCCAGATTGCAGGACTCTATCATTTCCTCCGTGGCAGGAAATACGAGGGGTTAGTAACAGTGGACTTGGTGTGCCGTGGCACACCAAGTCCACTGTTACTAAGGAAGTATTTGGCCTATCATTCTTCCTTGGTGGGCAGCAAAGTGGTGAATTACCGCTCGCGCGACAAGTATTATGGGTATAACTATAGCACGGCTTCCATCTGGTTTGCTGACAAGACGAAGGAATATCATAAGGGGATGGAGATGGATATGATGCTCCGTCTCTATTTCAAGAACATCTGCTCTCGTCCGAGCTGTTATCAATGCCACTTCAAGACCATCAACCGTGTAAGCGACATCACTATATTCGACTGCTGGGACGCACCGTCAGTTTCGCCAGATTTCTCTGCGAAAGGTGCGACAAATGTATTTATCCATACGGAACATGGACAAGAGGTCTTTGATAAAATCAAGAGCGATTTCATTTGGCATAGGTCTGAGATAAAATCAATTATAAAACGTGATGGCGTGATGATCAAGCATTTGGTTCCAGAGAATCCTAGGCGAAAAGAATTCTTCGACGACTTGAATTCCAAACCATTACAGAAAGTTGAAAGCAAATATTTGGATACATCGTTAAAGCGAAAAATCATTGCAAGGATAAAGCCTTTCTTGTTCCGTTTGGGCGTATTCTCTTTGTATATGAAATTCAAAAGAATAATAGTCAAAGCAAAATAACAAAGGGGAGGACAACAGATGAACATTCTTTTTTTGATGAAAGGATATGGTGTCGGTGGCATAGAAGTGGTAACGGCAACGCTTGCCAGCTGTTTTGTGCGCCATGGGCATCATGTTGTGATAGCAACTTTTAACCCGCCTAATACCTTGACGGTGGCAAGAACGGACGATAGGGTGAATATATATACCCTTGATGGATATGTTTGCTCTTCAAGAAATGTGGATTCGTTGAGAAATATCCTCATAGAGCATCATATCCAAGTGGTCATCAACCAATGGGGCTTGCCTCTCGTGCCATGTCAAACGTTGAACAAGGCGAAGAGGGGGCTGGGGATTAAGACCATTGCCGTTTATCACAATCAGATAGATACAAATGCTCGTATTAAAGATGTGGAGATAGCCTTGGATGGATGTCGCAATCCGCTGAAGCGTTGCTTGCTGGAGGCTAAGAAGGCTGCGTTTCGTTGGGTGACAAGCAAGAGTATGGCGTATGTGTATCATCATACCGACTTGTATCAAGTGTTGTCGCCAAGCTTTGTTCCGCTGTTTTCTAAGTTTACAGGCATTAAGCATCCCAATCACTTGATGGTACAAACCAACCCTGTCACCTTGGATTCCTCTTCTTTTCAATATGTTTTCCATAAGAAGCAAAAGGAGATAATCTATATGGGCAGAATTGACTATAACCAGAAACGTGTGTATCGTGTGATTGATACTTGGGCGAAGTTAGAGGCTAAGTTTCCTGATTGGAAATTGACCATTGTCGGCGATGGCATCGAGCGTGAAAATGTGGAGAAGCAAGTGAAAGATTATGGCTTGAAGCGTGTTTCATTTGAAGGTTTCCAACAACCCAAGCCTTATTATGAGCGTGCTTCCATCTTGTTGCTTACCTCTGAATATGAGGGTTTCCCGTTGGTTCTTGCCGAGTGCATGAGCTTTGGTGTTATTCCTGTGGTGTATGACAGCTATTCAGCTGTAAGGGATATAATCGCAGATGGCAAGGACGGTGTCGTGATTCCTTATTATAAAGATGGGTATAAAGCAGATAAGGCAGCCTCGCTATTAAGGAGTGTTATGAATGACGAACGAAAACGTGAGGCTATGTCAATGGCTGCGATAGAGAAAAGCAAGGAATACTCGGTGGAGAAGATATATGAGGAATGGATGGAGACTTTTAGAAAAATTCATCTTCATCATTAGATAGTGAAAGGATTCAGATGGTTGAGGTTTGCGTATTAAAATAAATTGATTATGGATAATACTTATTTTATATTGAGTGGAACAACTTTATACATTAAACGTTTTCAAATTTGCACTTGGAATCTCAAAAAATCTAATGCCTTTGCGGAATTTGGCGTTGAGATTCAGAAAGAAGGATTGGAAGCGGAATTTGACATGTTTTTAGCAGTTCCATTTGCCGATAAGATCATTGAAACACATAGTTTGCATGAAAATCTTGCTAATGCGGATAACTGTAAGTTGATATTCAATGATACTATGACTAATCAACAACCTATAGACCGAGATTCTCATAAGGGTTCGATTATAACTTTTGGTCAACGAGACAAGTTGGCAATTGTTTCTGTTAGCCCTGAAATACTTTACGAAGATGGATTAATAAAATTCCATGTCAAAACGCCTCAAGAAGATGCTGTTGCTGTTTATTTCAGAGTGTTGGTAGAACTTAAAATGAAAGATATAGGCATTGTCCACCCAGGAATAAACAAGAAAACTTTTATTTATGACTTCAAGGTCAATGAAACACGTAATCTTCCTGAAAATGTTTATCAATTCAAAGAAAAACAACATCTTCAATTTTGTGAGGTCCAATCTGTGTTCTTGTTTCATTGTGTTCCTGATGATTATGACATCAGTTATATAGACTCAGGAAAATTGAGGAATGTCAGAAGATTGGAAACCTCAGCTTTTAACAAGTATTTGAAGGACATTGAGTGGATAGAAAAGGATCGATATATGATAGTATTCCTAAAATCTAAAGGGAATGAGAATTATTCCTTTTTTACAACCTTTGTGAAAGAGCATATAGGTAACAAACAAATCATATTTGCCGTATTAGCCAATATTGCTTGTAGTTTAATATTGGCATACGATAAACTATTCACTCTAATTCCTGATGATGTAAAATATTATATTTCAATTTTTCCTTGGTGGGGATGGCTAGTATTAGTAATCCTTTCTTCATTTGCATATTTGGATTATAAAAGAAACTTGTCATGAATACTGATATCATTTCTTTCTTTATCGATTTTTCAACTAAGTATGAAGATCGTATAGTCTATTTTCGTCACATTTCTGCCTTCCTTTCAGGTTTAGAGTGTAATTATCCATATTTTGAAGAATGGCTTGACAAGGTTTATCGTGAGGTTAATTTACAAAAAAGGCTAATCGTTATCCTCGTGGATAAGACAACGGATAAAATAATTGGGATTACGATTCTTAAAAATACCATTCAAGAAAAGAAAATTTGTACATTGCGTGTAGCAAAAGAATACCAACATCAAGGGTGTGGTAGTTATCTCATAAAACAAGCTATTATGTTGTTGAAAGAACCAAAACCCTTAATAACTGTGTCAGAGGAGCATGTTGATGATTTTAAGCCTTTGTTCCATCGCTTTGGCTTCAAAGTAGAGGACAGGGTGAAATCTGTTTACAATGATAACAAATTTGAGTACTATTTCAATAAGCCTTATCAAAAGAAATATGTCTTGATGTCTGTAAAACCACAATATGCTAATGCCATTATGTGTGGAAAGAAAAAAGTGGAGTTCAGAAGGCAAATCTTTGATTTGAACGTAGAACGTGTGTATGTTTACGCTTCCCATCCGATGAAGAAACTTATTGGATATTTTGATGTTGACAAAGTAGATTGCGAATCTCCCATTAATTTATGGAATACATATAATAAGGTGGGAAGTATAGCAAAAGCCGATTATTCTTCTTATTTCAATAATTGTTGTTATGGATATGCTATCATTGTGAAAAGTGCATGCCGCTTTTCCAAAGATTATTTAATTTCAGAAATCTTTGGAGAGAACTTTAGGGTTCCTCAATCTTATCGCTATATAAACAATATCAAGACTATCCGAACTCTTTCTAATTTGAAATAGTATGAAATCTATATTAGTAAATAAAATATTGTCAACGGAAAAGTATTCTGTCAATCAGATTTTTGAAACGAAAGGTAAGGTTTATACTTACCTTAACCCAGTTTCTTACTTAACTGCCCTTGACAATAAGGAGTTGTTTGGGCATATGGACGGCATCTTTGCCGATGGCGGACTGTTGGTGAAAGCCATCAAGATGCTATATGGCAAGCAGGTGACTCGCCGAAGTTTCGACATGACCTCGATGGCACCTGAGTTGTTCGCCTACGCAGAGGAGCATGGCGAAACCATTTATATCGTGGCGTCGAAGCAAGAGCAGGTGGAGAAGGCTGTGGAGATATTCCGTGAGCGTTATCCCAAGGTGAAGTTTGCCGGGTATCGGAATGGGTATTTTTCTTCGGAAGAGGAGATGGACAAGGAGGCAAGGCATATCACGGAGCAGAATCCAGACTTCTTGATAGTGGGCATGGGAGCGTTGATGCAGGAGAAGTTCTTGCTGAAGGTGAAGAATGCTGGCTATCAAGGCATCGGTTTTACCTGTGGTGGCTTCATCCATCAGACTTCGAAGAATGAGATAGACTATTATCCTGCTTGGGTGGATAAGACGAACCTTCGCTTCGTGTATCGTATGTGGAAAGAGCCGCATACAAGGAAGCGTTACTTGATGGCAGGGTTGCTTTTCCCTGCCAGGTTTATCGCAGAAAGAATCTTCGGATAGTCTTGTAAAGCCAATGGATTGGCGCGAAGACAACCGATATGGGAGTGAGGATGATAAACAGAAACGTGGGGATGATGTTGCCTAATGCTCGCAAGATACGTTCTTTCATGCGTGCAAAAGTATAACAATGGTTTTACAACAGCGAATATTTTTTGATTTTTTACAGTTTTGCATTGGTTCTGTGGCGGAAATTCCTGCTTCGGTGAAAGATGCGGACTGGAAAGTGCTGTATGCCATCGCCAAGAAACAGGCGTTGATAGGGGTGTTGTTTCATGGCATCAAGCAGTTGCCTAAGGAACTGGCTCCTGACGCAGACTTGTTGATGACATGGATGGGGATGGCGCAGAGGATACGGCAGCAGAACATTCGGCTGTTTTTGGATTCTGCCAAGGTATGTAAGAACTTCAAGCAGGCAGGATTCCGCTGCTGTGTCCTGAAGGGTCAGGGGAATGCGTTGCTATATCCCGACCCTTACATGCGTACTCCCGGGGATATTGACATCTATCTCGAAGGTGGCAGGAAGCGCATCATGGAATATGTGAATCGGGTGTGCCCCAACCAAGTGATGCGCTATCATCATGTGGATTTCCCGGTGATGAAGACGGCGATAGAGGTGCATTTCACGCCTTCGTATATGTTCTTTCCGCTGCATAACCGCAGAATGCAGAAATGGTTCGGGGAGGTGATGGACTTGCAATGCTCGAATCGGGTGGCGTTGCCTGATGGATATGGGGAGATAACAGTGCCAACTGTGAGCTTCAATGTCATCTATATTCTCTCGCATCTGTATCGGCATGTGTTTACGGAGGGGATTGGGTTGAGGCAGTTGCTGGATTACTACTATGTGTTGGTGAAGTGGCACACGGAGCTCACGGATTCCACGGATCTAAATACTTGCAAGAGTCTCCCACAGATGGCACAGATCAACACAGATTTAGATGCCTTGCGGCATGAGCTGAAACATTTGGGACTTTGGAAATTTGCCAAGGCTGTGATGTATGTGCTGCATGAGGTGTTCGGGCTATCGGAAGACAAAATGATTGCGCCGATGGATGAGAAGGAAGGCGGCTTTTTGTTGGATGAAATCATGCGTGGTGGCAACTTCGGGCAGTATGACAATCGTCTTGGAAGCAAGGAGGATGAAGGCAAGTTGCATCGCTATCTCAGGATGAACTTGCGAAACTTACGTTTCGTGAGGCATTATCCAACTGAGGCGTTGAGCGAACCATTGTTCAGAACTTGGTTTGCGGCATGGAAGAAGATACATGGAATAAGATAACAGATATATCGGGCGAACGGCTTCCTCTCCCCTTTTTTATTATGAGCTACTTTTGGGGGATTGGGGCTTAGTAGCCCTTTATAATACTTGGCAAGTTCTCGATTATTAAAATATTGTTATAAGGAAGAAGGCGTAAAGACCGAATAATTTGATAAAATATAGAAAAGAATCAAGATGAAAACAATACGACTTTTACAACTCTCTGATATACATTGGAAGAAACAACTTGATGCCGCTGATGATTATACAGACATTAGAGACCTAATGATACAAGATTTGGAGTATTATTGTCAAGCTACAGGTAATGAATTTGATAAAATTCTTATCTGTGGTGACATTGCCTTTAGCGGATCTAAAGATGAGTATAGACGAGCCAACTCGTTTATCAAAGAATTGTGTAAAACTGTGGCTTGTAAAAGTGAAGAAGTTTATACCGTCCCTGGCAATCATGACAAAAATGTAAATGAGCATCCCAAGTGTGTTAGAGAGTTTATCCATCAGGCTATATCAAAACAAGAGAAAAATAGTGATTGGTGGTGGAATAAAATGATAGACGAGGATTTTTCCTTCATCAAGAAGTTGTATACACCATTTAAGGAATACAATCATTTCTGCAATGATGAAAGAGACAATGCAGAACCTTTTATGCTTAGGGCTTTGGAATTGGGTGTTGCTAAACATGATGGCGCTGAAATGTTTTGGCATTCTGAATTTGAAGAAGACCTCGATGGGTATCAAGTCAACTTGTATGGTGTGAACTCCGCATTGATTAGCGACTTGGATGATTATGACCCAGTCCCAAATAGAAAAGAAGGGCATCGCCTTTTCCTTCCCCAAATAACTTATCGTGGTGCAAAATGCAAGGATGGTATTGTTAACATACTGATGTGTCATCATCCATTGGATTTCTTGCTGAATAAAGAAGAAATAGCCAAAGACTTGGATAAAAGGTATGCTTTACAGCTATATGGGCATGTTCATATTGCCAACAGTGACATAAATAACAATGCTGTACATGTGTACTCAGGCTCTTTAAATCCTGGAGATGTAAATGATAACACATATAAACCAGTTTATAATATCATAGAACTTTCTATTGAAACACATGATAATGAAGACGATGTATTGAATGTGAATTTGCGTGTTCAAAAGTATGATGGAGAGCAATTTGTGAAGGATGAAGAACAATCCAAGCTATTCAAAGTTACATTGAAAAAACATGATAAATGGAAGGATGGTAATAAACCTGCGGTAGCTCTCGAACAGAGGCTTCCTGAAGGATTGTCCAAACGTGATGTAAGACACAAGTTTAAACAATGTCCAAATTCAAAAGAAATAATTCAAAAGATGTACCCACAGATTGATTGTACAGGCTCTGCCTATATGAGAAATCAAGTATTCTTGGATAAAATCAGGAAAGACAACAGATGGGTTGAACTTTATAACATGATAAAGTAATGAATAATGTACTAAACGATATACTCATGCAATGTGGTCTTATTGTACCATTTGAAGAGATTGAAACCGACATGTTGGCAAAAGCTTGTTCCGAATACATTAATAATGAGTCGTTCTCATTTGAAGATTTTGAGGAATTGGCTGATTGCTATGTTATGAATCGAGAATGTAAGGAGTTGAACAATTTCGTAGCAGAATACATTTCAAGTAATGGCTTGGAAAACTATAAATTCCCAAAACGTATAAAATGCGCTCTTGTTTTCTATAGTATCTATTTGGCCATAGAAGAATGTGATAACGACAAGGATATAGCATTACGCTCATTATCGTTACAAAATGTTATAATTCAAGTGCATGGTAATTGGGAAAAATTAAATTATCAGAATATACTATATAAGTTATATTTCAAATATGACCAATATGCAGATGGAGAGGTAATCGGTGAAAAGAAATATCCAAGAGAGTTTGTCCAATCAATGTTTATTGACGACTTCAGACAGGGTGAGACTATCTCTGAGGATATGTCTGATAAAATCCAATCTTTAGCTTTGATGGCATGGGATGCGGAAATGTCGCAATTCATAAAAGGATTAAAGGAAACGAATGATTTCTTGAAGATACAATTAATATTGGAACATTATTTTATCAATAAGCCACAGATACCTCAAAAAGAAGACTTTGTTGAGTTAATGCATCGTATTTTTCCACGTGGTGGAAATGGACAGAGACAAAAGATTGAGAAAATTCTAAAAAACTTGGCTGAAACGGACGTATGCCTTGTTGATGGAATTAGATCTAGTTCATCTTTGATATTGCATGAAATAGAAAATGCAAGGGATAATGAATACGGTGATTATTTGAAAGGCTTTGAACTGAGTTCCAAAGAGTTCTTTGTTTACTTATACCATGAACTACTGTTGGAAGACTTATTAAAGGAATAACACAATGGAAGATAAAAAAGATATATTAGAGTCTTTAGCTGGTGTTGCGCTAAAGCATGAAAATGTCAAGAAGGATGATGCGGCAGAAATTACAGCACAATACTATTGCGATTCCTTGACCGATGAAAACATCAATGAGGTATTAGGTGATTACAATATTCATCTTGTAACCTTAGTAGGTTTTTCGGAAGTTGGGAAATCTACGTTTGTAGCTTCTTTGTATCATAAGCTTATGTGTAACGGAGAGATTGATGGGTACAAATTCATTGACTCTGATACTTATGTAGGATTTGAGCGTAGAGCTTATATTCGGAATGAGTCATTGAAAACCTCCAAGAGAAATTCCAGAACAACGACGTTGGAAGGACAATTCCTAACTTTAACTTTATCTAAGGATGATAAAGTAAGCAAACTTGTCATTTCTGACAGAGCAGGAGAAACATACAAGAAAAGTTACAAAAGTAACTTGGCAGATGTAAAGCAAGACAAAGGATTAATCAATTCGCATCATATTATTTTCTTTATAGATTCTTCATTCGTAAATAACGAAGATGACTATAGTGATTTTTGTGATGATTTTCAGCTTTTACTTAGCCGTATGGCATCAGCTGGGGTGTTTAAGGTTTCCAAAGTGTACGACATCATATACAACAAACTTGACTTAATCCAAACAGATGAGACAAAAGAGTTGTATAAGAAGCAAAGCCAAGATTTGGAAAACAAGATGAAAGCGGATTATGGTATAAACATCTCAAGCAAGTTTGAAATTATTGCAAATGACATGAAAGATTCAGGCTTGAACGATGTTTTCAGATATCTTGTTAATACATTGAATAGTCATGCAAGTTGTCAATATGAAGAATCCAATTGGGTGCAAACATTGTTGAATGAATAAGGAAGAGAACATATGAGTATAACAAAATGTATGATAGCAGGTTTGCCTGGTTCTGGAAAATCTACCTATATAGGTGCTTTATGGTACTGTTTGATGCATCCTGATAATATTGAAGGCATAAAACTGGTAGCAGACAAGATGAATTTGGCTGATGACCTCACTGTACTAAATAGGTTAAGCGATGCTTATAAGAACATGCAACTTATTGACCGCAATTATTCTGACCAAAATGAAACTGTTCAGATAAATCTTAAGGTGGCTGATTCTGACACAAGGTTGCAAGTTGAGGTACCTGACTTTCTTGGTGAAAATTTTCGTGATTTGGTAGAGCTGAAAGAATCTGAACTTGTTTCGAAATGGTTGAATGATACAGATACATTGGTGTACTTTATGAATGAGGTAACACCACCGGAATTTGAAGATGACCATGGACCAGAAGATGATGAAAGTCCTATGCCAGCTAAGGATGTCCCTCCATTTTCTATTAAGACAATCTCGGCAGTGGCTATGAACATCATGGTGCTTAAATGCTTGTTGAGCAAGAAAACTTTCAAGAAAGTGGTGATTGTGTTGTCTTGGTGGGATAAGAATACAGAAAACGGAGTTGTTCCGAACAACCCTCAAAAGTATTTGAAAGAGTATTCTCCTGCTTTATTCAATTTTATTCAGTATCATATTCCTAAGTTTGAAATTATAGGTCTGAGTGCACAAGGACAGGAATATCCCAAAGAAGACCAAGGGAATTATGAGGCAACAAAAAAAGAAATTAAAGCAAAGACGCGAGAAGGGAAAAGATCATTTGTAGAGATAGAAGATAAAATCTTGCACGATTTATCTCTTCCATTATATTTACTTATAAAGGAATGATAATAGAACAGACTTTACATGGCTATAACAAAGGTCATGGACTTTTGGCGAGTTCTTTTCCTATAAGACCCAATAACGACTCATCTTTGATGTCTGTTCTAAGTGATTGGACAGGTTTCAGAAATGAGTTAGGAGAAGATTCGTACATGACCTTCTATCCATTATCGAATGGTGAAAAATATGCTTTTGCCAAAACATGGTATGCAGAAGAGATGGAACGACCTGGTTGTGTTTGGACCCACACTCTAATTGTTGATTTAAAAGACATGGATAGAAATTTCGATTTTAGAGTGTTGAACGATTACTTTAGACGGCCTCAAAAAGACGAGTATGATTTCTATCAACATAAAATAGAAATTGACTCTTTTGAGACAGGATATTCCAATGTCGTATTTAGTATGTTCGATGACATATCCTTGTTGGTTCTCTATTTACTTCTACTTGGCAATAACAAGAATCTTTTCATCTATATGGACAAGGATCAAAGAGCCTATGTCGCATTATGCTTCTATCTACTTCAATACCTTCCTTTGGATATGTTGAAATGGGTCTCAATGAGTACAGGGTCTGTATCTCGGAGGAAACTTGGAAATGAAGATTTTTCTATTCAATTCACAGATAATATTACTAATATTTCTTTGTCCAATGCTCCTTGGAAGGGAAAAATTGCCAAAGAGAATTTCGCAATTGGATTATTGTACATATTTGAACAGTCGAAAAGAAAGAATGATACTTTTCCAAGTTTAATAAGATTATTCAGGGAAGACATTAAAGATGAAAAAGAGAAACTATTTGCATTTGCAATGCTGATGAAAGAACTCGACACGGCGTTAAACGAAACAGTTGGAGGAAAAGAATATGCAAAAGTGTTATCCTTGTTGGAGGATTATTTTCCTAAGCAAAATGAAGGCATAAGACTAAAAAGCAACTTTCTATCAGAGAAAATATCTTCTTTATATGGAACAGAGGAAGATTATCTCTTTCAAATTGCATCTTTGAAAAATGATTCCTTTTTACATCCTTTATTGACACATTTTACTCAAAGATTGATGCTGCTAGATAAAAATAGTCATAATGCCTATGTTGATTTGATGGATAAAATTGCAAAGATAGAACATCCAAATGAAACTGCATGTAATGCATTGCTATATGCTATTGACCACATGGAAGAAGAAGAGTTACTTAGAATGGTAAATAACAATTGGGAACATATTTTGCCATTGCTAAATAATAACGAAAGATTTTTTGAATCTGGTCTGTGGTTGCGATTATCTGCAAAACAATTCAATGATATATTTTTGCTGTATTATAGTCACAACTTTGAATCTTTCAGACTTTGGAATGAATTACTGGAAAAAGTGTTAGCCTCAGAGACTCTTACAGAAGAGAATATATCTTCTCAATTAGTAATGAATGCGAATGATGCAGTCAAAATAATATTTGATTCAGCAAACGATTCCCATTTATCGGTTATTTCTCCTTTCTTGCTTCAATCTTGTATGCAGAAGAAACCAGATTTTTTAGCTTGGTTAGGAAAGCAAAAAAATATCAATGAGCGAGTTGAAAATTTCATTATACATCAAATAGATCCAACTGCCATTTATGTAAAAGAGTCACAATCTTGTTTTTGGAGAGCATTGTTGGAAGCAGATAATGGAGAGAAGTGTATAGACTTCTACTTGTATTTGTATCTACTTGCGCATAATTGGAAAGACAGACAATCTGTAGAGATGCTGAAACATAGTTTTTACCATATATATCAAGAATTAAGCAAAAGCAAGTTAAGCAGTAAGGATTGGGATAGAATTAGCCGAGTGACTCCGAATCGTTATTCCGTAGCCAATTGGGATAAATGTAAAATATTAAGTAGAGGGCTTGTAGATTATCTCAAAGATTGTGATATTGATATAGATGAGATACGAGTTTTCTCTCCAAATAAAAAGGTAAATGAACGTTTAGCTCATTTTTGGAAGAAAAATAAAAATTGAAAGCTTATGGGTTGGGTAAAGAATAAAATGATGGAAATGCAAGAAAATGGAGATTGGCCAAGTCGTAATCTTGCTGATAAATATGTTTGCACTTGTCATTTTCAAGACAAATATCTGAATGGCATAATAGAATCGCACGGAAAACAAGGTACTTGTTCATACTGTGGCAAACAAGGTGCTGTTTGTGACATGCATACATTATGCGAACAAATAGTCTGGAAAATAGGGTTGTATTTCAATCCATTAGATGATGCTGGGTTGTATTTAGCAAATAGCTTTTATGATGACGAACAAGAAGTAATACCGGGTTTCAAAAGAATCGGTGAATATGTCGTTCCTGACGGACTTACATATTATGATTCTGTGGAGAAACTTATGGATGGGCTTGACTTAACTACAGATGCTGATGACTTGAATGACGACATCAAGAGTTGTTTCAGTACTGAACAATGGATTAGTAGCGATATATATGATGAAGACAGAAGCGTCAAATATGCCAATCAATGGGATAGATTTGTCGATACCGTAAAACATCTTAGCCGATTCACATTCCTTGCGACACCAGAGTTCAAAAATATCATTCAAGAAAAAGAAGGACATTCTGATGATATACTGAGCGTGTTAAGAGACTTGATAATAGAACAAGGATTGGTGAAAACACTTGCCAAGGGGACAAAGTTGTACCGTGCTCGCAAGGTGGATGATGTGAATGCAGAATACAAATTCACAGATATTACATCACCGCCAAACAAACTTGCTTTTCCAAACAGAATGAGTCCAGCAGGAATATCAATGTTTTATGCTTCGTTTGAAAAGGAGACAGCTACGAATGAGTGCGTTGGAGGTGATTCGGATGGATTGATTGTTGGCACTTTTGAAACAGCAAAGGATTTGCGTGTGATCGATTTGACAACGATACCAGAACAATCGTTTTGGGTGAACAATTGGCAGGAGAATCAATTCTTACATCATTTTAATGAGAATATAACCAAAAGAGTTGACCCTAAAGACACCAATCATCTTCAATACATACCTACACAAGTATTTACTGAGTTCCTTCGCTATATGTTCAAAGATAGTAAGGGACATCAAATTGATGGATTGATATATGGTAGTTCAAAAACAATGGAAAAGAACATTGTGCTCTTTTGTAATCAGAAGGATAGTGAAAACTTCGTGGATAAAAATGTGAAAATAGAGAAGTTTAAACGAACTGTTGGGTGGAAATCATTGGAATAATTGCATATAATCATGGAACTCAACAACACCCAACACAAATCTTTCCTCTGGCACCTCGCCATCGAGCCTTTCACTTGGCACACCTTCTATGGTGAGCAATGCCCATCCTTTGTTACCGAAGATAACAAAGAAGCATGGAAACGGTATCTGACGAAACTCATCAAGAAACATCTGAAGCCTGAGACGATGGACACTTCCGAGTTTCAGGAGATAGAACTGAAGATAAGGGAAGAGGAACTGCTGCGCATACAATGGGATGAGAAGAGAAAACGGTCTATGGAGAGACAACGCTATTGGGCAAAGATGGAGCGACCGAGAATCAACTATATCCCGAAAGGGCTGACGGTAAATTATGAAGAGGAATATTCCAAGTATCTGATGCAGGAAGTGTCCTTCGTGCCAAGGGACAATGATGACTTCATGGCTCAGCTTCGATTGTTGGAGCGGTGGCACAAGAAATCCATTCCGCAGATATTAATCAAAAACAGACCTGATGCAGCGTATGCCATCGCCATATCGCTGTGCAAGCATATTCCATTGCTTATCAATCGTGATGATATACAAGAGCTGGTAGGTGAATACAAGAGACGCATCGGCAAACTGATATTCGATAGCTACCAAGCCTTGGTGGAGACTGTCAAGGCATGGAACAACGAGGAGAAACGACAGGAGGTTTGCCGTTTTATCGCAGAGAATGCAGGACAATACCAACACTATCGAGGCATGAAGAAAAGGCTGATGGACTTGATACCAGAGAAGCCTTTCAGGGGTGAGCCTGTAGTTGTGATTCGCGATCCGAATGACTATGAAAAACCATTCATGTAATTTATCAACCACACAAACTTTATTAACTTATGAAACAGAACATAATGAGAGAAGCCCCTATACTTTTACCAGTATTTACAACGAGTGTGCCTTTGGATTTTCCATCTGAAGGCACGTTTGCGTTCAATAAAAAGACCCACAAGCAGTTGGAAGTGACGGTGAGAATCAATGAGCACCAGTACTTCAACATGAACTTCCTGAACCATGACGGATATATCATGGCTTGCTGCCGCTGGGCGCATGTACTGGACTTCACGGAGAATGGGCTTGACCGCATACAGATGATGATCAAGCGACATTTCCAGAAGAAATATCCTGTCATCAGTAGTCTGTATGGTCAGCATACAGATACAGCCGAGGACATCCATATCTCCACCATCGGCTTTGAGGGAAATCCGAAGGAATGGTATATCTCCATGCGCATCTATGGCGAGAGATTCGAGGACTTGATGCATGGCAATCCACTGATAAACGTAACGTTTGCCTCTGCCGTGGGCAATCTGTGTATGGCAAGCGTGGATGTGTTCAAGGAAATCATGAAGAGCGATGCCAAGCAGCCTAAAGTGCTGTTGAAGGAGTTGACTGGCATAGACGAGATAGGCAAGAACTTTGACTTCGGCAATTATCTGGATGCAAGAAATCCAGAGACAGGCGAGATTATATCGACTGCAAGGGAGGATGGTAAGGCTTCGGGGGTGGAATTACCAGAGGTGATTGAGATTCCTCAAAACATGGACAAGTATCCTGCTAACACTTACTTTTCTTATTTTATAAAGTCTCTGAATGATATGGAGTTCGTCATATTTTGCAATGCCTTGTATTTTGAAATCAAAGGTAAGATGGTTGATTTGAAAAAGTGCAGTTTCTTTTCTGATGATGATTTGGATGATATGGAGAAGAACGTTGCATCCCTGGGTGACAAGGTGATAGATGGAGAAGATGCCAGTACTGAAAGATTATTGATAACATCGACCCTATTTTTGATGTTCTCTAAGATGCGTACCCCATTGATAGAAGAAAAATTTCATGTCAAGGAGACGGCAGAAGGTAAGCTTGCATTGGAACTAGATGGATATTTCAAGAAGTTGATATGGAGAAAGTGGAATACCTCCTATTTGGAAGAACGAATGAGGCAAGAAAATGAGACGATGGCACAAGTGGAGGCAGACAAAGCCATTGTGAAGCAAAAGAGTGATGAATGGAAGAGTATAATGGAAGAAATGTCCTTCAATGCCTTCTTGGTGTTCCATAGCAAGATGAACGAACTGATGAAAACAAAGAAAGCCACCTTGATAAAATATGCTTTCTTAGATTCAAAGATGTTGGATGACCATAAGCACTATTGGGCTGGTACCTACTATTGGCACAATAAGAAATACGATGAACGGCAGTATGTATTATTCAGAAAGAAGACGGAAATCATCGTTACCGTATTCTACGAGGGCATTCTGCGTGGAACATTGTATGGCAATGATGCCAGAACAAAATATGCCTTGAAGATAAAAGGTATCATCGAGGAATTGATGAATACTGACTGGAGTGCAGTCAATGACAATGTTAGGTAATGAAGAAAATCAAACTTTATGACTACCAGCAGGAGATGCTGGAGAACATTATCAAGAAACTGACAACGAAGTCGTTTACACCCTTTCGGAAAAGAAAGGATTACGTAGAAAACTACTCGGTGTTGGTGCAGATGCCTACGGGTACGGGCAAGACATACGTGATGGCTTCGGTGGTGAAATGGTTTCTTGACAGCCATGAAAAAGGTGAGGTGTGGATTGTTGCCCATCGCCGTGAGCTGGTGGAACAGATGCAACAGACACTCGACAGGT
>ERZ808258.129-NODE-129-length-38115-cov-3.252654_pt1 | contig 38115 bp, 23 predicted proteins | sample MGYA00521280_ERZ808258 | MGnify/ENA primary metagenome ERZ808258 (study PRJEB31516, sample SAMN03275585) | gut metagenome | biome: mammalia-associated habitat; material: feces | host: Papio cynocephalus | place: Kenya | collected 2012-07-19 ...
TTAGTCTTTTTAAAAACAATGGATTTATTCTTTGATTGGGACCCTAATGACATAGTGTCACCATCACCTCATACGTATTATTATGAATATGAGGGTAAAAAACATTTTTACATCCCAGATTTTTATATAATGTCTTTAGGATTAGAAATAGAAGTAAAAGACGGTGGCGACAATCCTAATATGCATCATAAGATTCAAGATGTAGATAAAGAAAAAGAAAAATTAAAAGATAAAGTTATGCACACACAAAAAATAAATCATTATGTGAAATTAACAAATAAGAATTACTACAATTTGTTTGAATTTTTTAGAATAAGTAAAGAATATGTTGAAAAATATGGTGATTATGAAAAAATACCTAAAATAATATTAGATGAAGACATTAGAACTAAAAAAGTTGTATCAAAAAATCAAATAAAAAAAGAAGTTGATAAAGCAGTAAATGAAAGTTATGAACCAGTTAATGAAAAATATGAACTTGATAAATTTTTAATTTGGTTTGAAAAACCCATATCTAAATTAAAAAATGGTAATATAAGATTATACCACGGCTCTTCAGTAGATATTAAAGAGAGAATAATAACCCCAATTTCAATAAATGTAGGTGCCACTAGAATGAGTTCTCCTAGATGGAGTACGTATTTCTGGGATAATTTAGAAATGGCAATTCAATGGGCAATAACATGGGAAGTTCAAGAAACTATGAATACTAGATGTTTATATAGAAATCATGATGGTAAATCATTACTAGTGAACAATACTGGTCTTTCTGATGAAAAATTCATTGATAAAATTTTAAAAGCTAAACCCACATTTTATATTTATGAAACTGTAGTCCCAATTAAAAAATTGGAAATGGGTTCTACTGCAGTCATTCCTGAATATACTGTAAGTGAAACTGTTAAAATAGTTAAGAAAACTAAAATTAGAGTTGACCGAAATATGATATATACTTATTTTACAATTCTATCAAGAGAGGAATTTGATAAGATTGTTGATGATAAAGATGTTGATTATATAAGTAGATATAGAAATAGACTTGTCTCAGTATTTTTAGATAATAGACGAGATCCATATAGATCTTTAATAAGAAGAGATATGAAACTAGATAAAATCAAAATCGGTGATGACATATCTCATTATAGACGTAAAATTAATGATGCAATGGATGTTAATTTACTTGGATTGAATGAAAGTTGTGAACTTGTGGAGGAAAACTATATGCTTAGTAAAGATGATATTTATATAAATTTTGAAAAATTCGAATCTGGTAAATCTAATATATGTTTAATAACTGGATACTCTGGTAGTGGTAAATCAACTTTAGGTAGACAGATTGCAAATGACTATGATGCATATTTTGTTGAACTTGATATGTTCTATAATTGTGGTGATATAACTAATGATATTGATGCCAATGCAGGACATATTTTCAGCAAATATTTCAATAAAGAAAAAGAAATATTCACAGAAATCAAAAATAGGACGTTAAGCCAAGATGATTTATGTAAAGAATTTACAAAATTCTTTAAATACGTATTAAATTATTGCACAAAAAATAAAAAAGACCGCTTTGTAATTGATGGTGTTCAAATATTTGAACTAAATGATGGTAATAAATTAAAGAAATACCCAATCATTATTAAAAACACTTCAATGCTAAAATCAATGGGAAGAATGATGCGTAGAGATAAAAATGAAATTTTAGACAATGGTAAAGGTGGTAAAAATTATTTCAATTACGTAAAATACACACCAAAATTCTTAAAATGGTATAAACAAAATGAAAAAGATTTCACAAAATTTAAAAATGATGTACAAGAAGAATCTTATGTGTGTTTCCCATTACTAAATTCAATAATATCATCTAATTATACTGATGTAAAATCTAGAGCACAATATAAAAAAGATGTGGAAGGATTTAAACATCACTTCTTACAAGGAATAAAAGATATCAAATCTCTTGATGATGCTAAAGCTATGAAATCTGATTTAATAGCGTTAAACAGTTATCTTCATGATATAAAATACACAAATAAGTATTCTGAGTTTAAAAATATAACTGCTGTAAAAGAAATTGAAGGATGGATGAATAATACAGCAATACCTCAGATAGACCAAATAATTAAAAAATATGAAAAGAATATTGAGCCAGTCAATGAATATGCTCACACAATAACATTTGCTTTAAACAATAAACTTAACCGTGGACTTTATGGGTTAATGGATTCTGTATCATCAATTATTATAGATGGTGATTTACAAATTCAAAGAAGAAATGGTATAATGTCAGTATCAGAATCAATAGAACTAAATGATGACACAAATAATATAACTTTTGGCACTGATGAAGATATCAAATTAAAAGAAAAAAACATATCATATTTATTATGGAATAAAAATCAAGGAGAAAATATATTACTAGAAAATTTCATAAAAGATTGGCTATTGCCTGTTAATATTGATTCATTCCATAAAATAGAAGGTGGTGAAGACTAATGTATGGATTACCAATAATTAGACAATTTGAAATGAATGATAGGTATGATTTAATATCAGTAGTTGAAAATTTTGATGAGTGTCCTTTACATCAAAAATATATACTAGCATCAAATATAAAAAAAGCATTTAATACATTTAATATGAATGAGCCTATTGAGGTATTAGAATCAAATTCAATTATCAACTTTCTAAATGAAGATTTTGTTAAAATTAAAGAGCAAACACAAATTGAAAAGGAAAAGGTTAATGAATTTGAAATAATGGATTTCAAGAAGGATTTAATGGATGAAATTTATGATTTATTTGGTGTAACATCTGGACACACTATTATAAAAGAATCATATGATGATTTTGTATGTTCCCAAGATAAATTAGATGAATTCTTTATTCAAAATGATACTGTTTCAATAAATCGAAGACTTATTGATTTAAAGAAACATCATAAATTGGATACTAAATTAAATGGTGTTGATTTATTCAAGCTTAAAAATAATTTAGTGAATAATAATGATAGTGTATATTTCCCATCAACTAAAACATTCATGGGTGATTGTGTTTATATAAATGATGCATTGTATTTAATGAGTAAAAAAACAGATAATGTAAATGAATATATGCTTATTCCTTTGGATGGTTTTTGGGAAAATAAAGGTATGAAAATTGTAATCGAAGATTCTCAAACCACTGAAACAATTGACAGTTTGTTAAAAAGATTAAGTTAGGGATTTCCCTAACTTAATCAAAAAATGAGGATTATATGTACATAGAACATATATATAAATAATAATTTTTTGGAGGCGATATATAATGAGAAATACATTAGTATTGAAAATCGTTGCAATTTTCATGTTTATGGTTATTGGCTCAACTGCCATGGGCTTTGCTGCCCCATCTGCATTCTCAACAATGCATGGACATGAAAAAATAGAAGAAATAAGAGCTAGAAACAACTCGTCAAGATCGATGCTAGTGCAAGATTTAATAGCACGATCCCATCGTAAAAACGGTGTTACACAAACAAGTATAGAAATGAGAAACGTTGAAATATCTAAAAGCAAAGGTGTTTTGGCAACCGAAATGATAGTTGCTGATGCTAGATATTTCAATATTTACAGTACAACAGGTGATGACCAAAAAGTAATCGGACATTTAAAAGCTTATAAAAAAGTTAAAATTTTAAAATCCGTTGGAGACTATTACAAAATAGAAGATGGCTTTATTAAAAAGAAAGCTGTCTTAACAGAAAAAGAATATAAAGAATATACCAAAAAACGCGAAAAAGATTTCTGTACAACTATGGATAAAAAATCAAATGCTAATCTAAGTGACGTTAAAAAAATGGTTGCAAATTATCCTAGAGTAAAAGGTATGGAATTGACATTCTTAATTTGTGAAAAAGAGTATGGTATAAATGCTATAATAATGATTTCTTGTGCAATTAATGAATCACATTTAGGTGAGTCTCATATAGGTAGAGCTAAAAATAATATGTTTGGTATTGCAGCATATGACTGGGACCCATTTAATTGTGCCAAATCATTTGATACTCTTGCAGATTGCTTAGACTATTGGTGTAAATTAATAATAAAAGGTTACTTCTCACAAGGTTTAAATACACCAACTAAGATGAAACATAAATATTGCACAGACGGAAATTGGGATAGAGCAATCGAAAGAATATCAGCAATGATAATACGTTACGCTAATGAATAAATATGAATTGAATAGAAAAACAATTATATATTATATTAAGGAATAAAAATAAATATACTAGTTAACACAATAGTATATTTAAATAAAATTTATGGAGGTAATAAATTATGGGAAACCAAAATAGAAATGAACTTTTAAACAAAGCTGTTGATTTAGATCCTATTGGTCTAATATATTCAATCACAGCGACAGAATGTGAAGACTTCTTAACTGGATTATTTAATAAACAAGGAATAGACGTATATACTAAAGTAGCTGTCAGTGGCAATGAAAAACGCCCAGAAGTGATGTGTGGAGTTTTCATAAACAAAAACAGCAAACACATAAAATCAAACAGTAATAATAATAACGTTGCTGACTTCTTAAAGAAGAAAATGGACTCAGGTTTATATTATCCTGATCAACAATTAAGTCAACTTCTAAAACCTCTTACTAAGGAGGTAAAATTACACATACAGGGAAGCCAAGTCGTGTGTTTATTAGACATTTTTAGAGTTTTAGGGTTAATGTTAATGGTTGACCCTAGAAAACACTCAATCAATATAACTGAAGCAAAAAGAATTAAATCTGAATCAGTAATGATAGTCTGGAAGACTATCAAGCAACAAAACAATTTCGGTGATAATGATTCAGCATCTAAGACATTAGCAAAACTAAGTAGAAAATACTAAAAATAAAAAATATCCTTAAGACAAATAAGAGAATAGAATTAATTCTATTCTCTTATTTTTTACAATTAAACCTATAAATAAAGAGGAGGTAATAATATGGCAAAAGTAAATAAAGAGGATTACAATTATGAAGTGATTGAATTTATGGGTTCCGTAAAGGAATCAGCATCTAGTGATTGGTCGAAATCAATTGCTCGTATTTCATGGAATGAAAAAGAACCGACAGTAGATATTAGAAATATGAATATGAGTAAAGAAATAATGGGTAAAGGTATTTCATTATCCGATGAAGAAACAGATGCTTTAGTTGATTTATTACTAGATGAAGAATATGGAACAATTGATGCTTTAGAAAAAGCATTAAATAAAAGAAAAAGCAGATTTGATTATTCTGAAGATGATAAGCTTAGAATAAATATAGAATAATTCCATATATAACTATATAACAAGAGGTGATATTATGGAAGTATTCTTTAATATGTACAAAATAAAATTTGAAATATTAAATAAATTAATTTCAAATTCAAATATAGATTTATCTAAAGATAATTACGTTTATATAAATCTTGAACCACTATTGAGAAGAATAGTTCATGCAGATATTGATAAAGATTTACGAATAAAAAAAGATGAGAGAGTATTAGAATTCATTAGTTATGTATTCAATTTAGCATCACACTATAGATTGTATTTTGCATCTAAGAAAACATATTGTAAAATATATTTATATATGGGATATCCTTTTGATGTATCTTATATAAATAATGATGTGAATAATAACTATAGAAGCACATATAAAGAAACATTTTCAAATTCAATCAATGTTGGATTAAGGAATATCATAGAAGATTCAGTAGAATTAATTAAAATGATATTTGAATATATAGACGGTGTTTACATGATTGAAAGTGGGAATGTTGAACCATCAATGATACCATTAATAATTGACAATATGCAGTCATCAAATAGTAAAAATAACTTTATCGTATCTGCAGATGTATATGACTATCAATACTGTTTAAAGGACTTCTACATACTACGTCCAAAACAAAAAAATAGTTATATATTATATAAAGGAAATGTCATACAACAAATGATGATTGAAAACAAAATGATGTATGATGATTTCAAAATAAGTTACAACACAATTCCTTTTATATTATCAATATTGGGAAATGAAACACGCTCAATAGAAAAGATAAAAGGAATAGGATTTAAATCAGTAGTTAAAGGAATACAAAAAGGAATTGATTCTGGATTAATATCCGATAAAGTAAACAATATATTTATATTGTCAAAGATATTAAAAGAAGAAATTCAAGAACAAGTATTTCAGAATTATATTTGTACTGATTTAGATAGTCAGTTTAAAAAAATAAAAGAGGTTGAGAAAAATAATATTATGATTCAAATCAAAGATAAATTTGACAATAAGCAATTAAAAGAAATGAATGATGATTATTTTACTTATAATCCTCTTAACTTACTGGAGATTTTAAGTGCCTGTAAGTATAAAAATATTAAATTAAAATTATTTTAGGAGGTAATAATATGGCGAAAGACACTTTCAAAAAATTTAAAAAGGGAGACTTTATTTCAAATTGTGTCTTCCTTGATAAAGTAATTATAAGAATAGACAAACCTGAAATGTTAGAGAAATTTAGAAAAACAGTGCTTGAAGATATGACAAAGAAAGAATTTAGATTATATGATAAAATAAAAATTGTGGGAAAAGATGAAAATCAAATCCTACAATTCAAATGTAAAAAGACAAAATTGAAAAAAGTCAAGGAGACGTTAGAAGATGCAAAAATGTCTAACGTTTCTTATGTAGACATAGTTATGGTTGATGGTATATGCCAAGACCTTGATGAAGATGATGCAGAATTAGTTGGTAAGATTATTAAGAAGACATCGAAACGATTCGATGCTCTTGTTAAAATGAAAAAAATGTAAGTTCCAAATAAGTAATGTGATTAATTTCACATTACTTATTTTTTTTGCCTTTAAAAACAACCAAATAAAGAGGTGATATAATGGAGTTAAATGAATTGCTCAAATATGTAGAATATGTTAAATATAAAGTTGAATCATTATCTATAGTTTTAGAATCCGAAACATTAACTATTCAACCAGCTTTTGTGTCTGAAGTGTTATTGGAATATGATTATGATAAATTATGCACACCAATATTAATATTATCAGTGGCATTAACCCAAGTTGAATATAGAAAGATCGTACAAGAAAAAGATAGTGTAAAATTTATAGTCAAACTTAACAAAATGTACTATAATGATGCAAAAGAATTTTTATACTATAGTACATTTTTCAATCAAACATTCTGCACACATATATTGGATGAGAATCCTATTATGGAACAAGAAATATTGAATAAGACTAAAGCAGCAAATAAAACTGATGAGAATTCACGTAATCATATAGATATGAGAGATATTTATGATTTTGCATTGTTTATAGAAGAATATATAGATGCTGGGAATAAAGACATTAATATGGCTATTGAATCAGGTAAAATGAATGACATTTTAGCATATGTGTTAAATTTTGCAGGATTTAATAAAAATGTCTTAATGACACCATCAAACAATACATCTAAAATAACTAATTTACTGTGTCCCGTAATGAATACTGTTAAAACAATAAATTATTTACAGGAAATAAAAGGGATATATAATTCAGGTCTTTTATTTTTTATGGATTTTAATACAGTTTATCTTATAGATAAGAGTGCATATTGTACTGCTTGGAGACCTAAAGAATATACAGTGACAAATATCTATATATTTAGTCAGAAATCAGAATATAATGTAGTTGTTGGACAGATGACTGATGATGACGAAGAGAAAAATAGCCTATTCACAAATACTGATTCAACTGATATTAAAAACAAATCAGTTCTTAATAATGCAGTATATGGAAATAAAATGGTTCTAATAAATGCTAAAACTGGAACTGTTAATTGTATAGACGAAAAATTAAAACAGAGAGGGGTATCACATACTCATATTGAATTACAAAAGCATAATAATAGATATGCTAGAAACAGTAAAAAACTAAGACTGATTGAAAATGAATATGATATTAATGTAATAATGAAAGACATTGATATTGAATTATTATCACCGAATAAGTGTTTCAAATTAATATTCCAAGATACTAAATTAAATGAAAAGTACGGTGGCACATATAGGATAGCTAAGACATTAACAACATTAACTAAATTAGGTGAGGAATTAGATTCAACTGTAATATGCAATTTTAAAAAGCATAATAATAAAGTTAATGAATTTGGTGATGAAGATAGATTCGACGATTGGAATGAATATGAGTCCACAGATTCAACAACTACTGTAGAAAAATACACTGAATTAAATAAATTGTCAAATTCAACATTAAATGAAGAATAAGCAAAAGCTTATTCTTCATTTCTATTTATTTCCTTCTTTAGCCTGTTCCTGCTCTTTACCAGCACTACTTCCCATTAATCCTCTTAATATTTTAATAGAATCAAAGTATTTCTTTTCCATTGCTGACATATAAACACTTATTCCAAGGTTTCTATCTGAACACATCTTATTATATAATGATAATTTACTATCCGACATTTTATCAGTAGTTTCTTTCATTTCATCACGTTCTTTAACTTCCACTTTCTTTTTCTCTTGTTTGTCATCTGCAGGTTTGCTATTATCTGCAGGTTTAGCATTATCAGTATTTGATGTATCATCTTCAGTAATTATACTGAAATCATACATTAACCCTAAATCAGTATCATTATAATATGCTTCTTCAATATAGCAATAACCTTCAGTTGTTATATTTCTTGTTTTAACTTGTCGTTGAAGTGATTTTATAAATGCTTCAGATTCTTTTAATTCTTTACTTATATCTTTATACGCTTCAATAAATGCATTACAGAAATCTAGTAAAGGTGACAATGCAGTTTTAACTGCATTACCAGTTAATGTTTGAATTTTATATTCTTCATTAACATTACCTGTTCTATATAGATTAGTTAATCCTATTTTTAAATTACCATCAGCATTATAGAATTTTTTCATATAATTTTTAAACTCATCATAAGTTTTAAATCTATCAATATTTGTATTAATCGCATTTTTAAAATTAGTATAATGAGTCTTAGATTGAACTAATGAACGTTTAAAATCTGAATGAATATTTATTTCAACACCATCAGTCTTAAGAGTTAATATACTATTGGCGTTATCTTTTAACCATTTGGCATCACGTTCAGTTATTTTTTTATGTTTAGATAAAAACATTTCCCTTATATTCCTAAGAAAACCTAGTAATGCCTCCCACATTCTAGTTGCACCCTTTGCAACATTTGCACCTGCTTTAGCAGCACCTTTAACAACACCTGTTGCTTTCACTTCTTCCATTACTATGTCATCAAGTAATGAATCTATATAATTTTCTTCATCAATATATAAATCAACATAAGACTCATATATTATATTTTGTATATTATAATATGTTTCATATAATTTATCAACTTCTGAGCCTATATAACAATATTCATCAATATCCATATCATAATATGCATCATTAGGAATATTTATCACATTATCAGCAATATTATTACATGTATTTTCTTGTGTAATCAATACTGAAGTTATTTTATTATCTAATGATACATCTGAATTTAACATCTCCATCATATTATTATACAACTTAAAATCATGACTAAAATTTTCAGTCACAATAGACTTAATATCAGATAAGACATCTGCTTCAGGCATATCATGCATTTTCAAATTATATTCCATTTTCATTATATCTAAATTTGAATCATATAATTTGTCAACATATGATTTCATCTATCATCACCCCCATTTAAATTATTCATCATCAGTGTTTGTTGATTCTTTATATTTTTTCAAAAGTTGTTTCACAGCACCACCTATAAATCTATTAAATTGTTTAAGTTCAACTAGATAGGCACTATACATTAAAGTTGTGAACTCACTATATGATTTTAACCATTTAGCTGATTCTTTACCAGCTTTATCACCAACTTCTTTTTTAATATCATAGCCACTTATACCAAACTCTTCCAAACCAGCGATTATTGAATTCATTTTCTTCTCTGTTTCTTTCTTTTGTTTTTTAACTGTTTTTAAATCAGTCTTATATCCATCAATTGCACGTAAGAACCCTTCAATTTTAAGAGCTTCATCTAATTTACGCACTTTAACTTCTGGATCATCAACGATTAAATCACGTCCAACTTTTTTAGCAGCTTCTTCATCAACATTAGCATTATCATCAACAACATATTCAAAATCTTCATTACGAATTTCACATGCTGATGTATTGTAATTATCAACACCATGTTTAAACGCATTAAGTATTTCATGCATAGCTTGTTCATAATACCTAAATACATCATCAACCATATTTGATAAATATGATGGATCATAATCATATACTGGTGCATTCACTTCTATTGTATTTGCATATTGTTTATATGATTCCACCAATTCCGATTTATGTTTTTTAATCAAATGAGACACTGGAATCAATATTGATTCTAAAGCACTCATTACTTTCCTAAACCATTTCTTCATATACTCAATCAGTTTTTTAATACAATCAATTGCTCTAGTTATTATATTTGGTATCTTTTCACCAATACCTTCAGTTATTATATCAAAATTATCATCGATATAATTTTCAAATACGACTATATTGGCGTAAAATTTACCATATTCAATCTCATCTCTTTTCTCTGTTATTAAATCACGTATATCCATGTTATCACCCTATTCTTAATTCATAAATATCCATCTATCATCATTAAGTTTCTTATCTGATTCATCAGGCTCACTATTTTTAACATCGTCTTTTCCTATTTTGTATAATCTTTTAACAACAGCTTTAGTGATTCTATTCATATTTTTAAGTTCAGACATATACACACTAAATATAGTCATTATTGCTTTACTCATTAAATTCGCCCATTTCGTTGCTTCGTGTACGAATTTTGATTTATTAAATTGGAGTTTTTCATCAGGACTGTAATTCTCTACTTTTTTTAATAAACCTTGAAAACAACCATTAATATGCTTTTTATATTTTTTAAGATCTTTAAAATGTGCCTTACCATCAAGAGCATTCACGAATGTATCAAGTTGCATCACATCTTTCAGTTTTCTTTGTTTGGCTTCTGGGTCGCTAATTATCATATTGAGTGCAGCCTTTTTAGCAAGTTCTGGATGAAACATACCGTCTGAAGTAATTACCTTTTCACGACCAAAACTTATATTGTTACCTATTTTATATACTCCCCTATCTCCATCAATCAAAATTGCATTACGAATACTTGATATCGTACTGTTTACAGTTGTCATAAACATATCAATTTTTAAATCAAACATACCTGGATCATATTTATCATAAGACTTAGATACCATTGTCATTGTATCCGCATGTTTTTTATATAACATTATAATCTGTGCACCATTTTTCTTCATAAATTTAGATGTAGGTGCAATGAACGTTTTAAAATTATATACTAATTTTTCAAACCATTCTTGTACTTTTTTCCAAACACCTTTAATGAATTCAACTGCTCTATCCTTCATGTTAGATAATTTCTCACCAACACCTTCAGTTGTTATATCAAAATTATCATCCATATAATTCTCAAATACAACTGTATTTGCATAGAATTTACCGTACTCAATTTCATCTTTTTTTTCAATTATCAAATCTCTTATGTCCATACAACATCACCCCTAGTCTTCACTTTCTTCTTCATCTTTCTCATCTTTTACGCCATACTTTTTAAGCATTTTTTTAACAACAACCATTACAAATCTATGCATCTCTTTAAAATAAGACATATAGCAATCAACTGCACACGTGCTCGCTTTACAGTATACATTTGCAAATTTAATTAAAACTGCGAAAGCTTCTTTATCAACCTTCACTTTCTCTCCAGTCTCAAATGACTCAATCTCTTCAATATTATTTATTTTATCCAGATTAGTCTTAAATTGTTTTTCAAGGTCTGTGATTATATTCTTTATTCTTTTTAACTCATCATCACCTTTCAATACTGCATGAAAATCATGAATATCAATTGCATCTGATAATTTTCGTTCTTTAACAGTATCATCTTCAATAACACATGGTTTAATAAAATGTAAAATCCCACCACGGCTAACTTGAGCGGCATCAGTAACAATAAGAATATCATCTTTTATAAAAGTACATTCACTTTCTTCAACCTTACGCCCAACACCCATGCAACGATTCACATATTCTGTCACAGATAATAATCCATATCCAATATCATCAATAAAAGAATCAACACCATCCTCATCAATATAAAATTTCATTGATTTTACAGTTATTTCATTTGCTTTTTCTCTATATAACTTAATTAGTCTATTTCCGTATTGTGATGCCAATTTAGCCCCTGGAGTTACCATTATTTTTAAATTATTAAAAAGTTTTAAAAACCATTTTTTTACTTTTTCCCATAATTTTTTAAGTGTACTTATAACTTTATTTTTCATAATTGTATTAAATTTAATTCCAATTTCTTATTAATAATTATGTCTCTAATATCCATTATATCACCCCTTATTTTTGTTGATATTGTTGCTTATATTGTTCTTGTCTATCTTTATATATTAATGTAGGGTCTATTTTTCTCATCAATTTTTTCACTGAACCTTTACAAAATCTATACAATTTCTTAAGCTCAGATAAATATGCTTTCAAATAAGTTGTAATTATTGTACACATCGTTTTCGTACATTGTATTTTCCCATTAAAGTAACCTCTTAATTCAGAATTTGATATGTTCCAAGTTTTTTCTGATGGATCGCTTTTATATGGAACCACTTGGTTACTTTCTGTGACAAAACTATCACGTTGATTTTCAAAATCTGATATAACATCTTTAAATGTTTTATTAACCTGCTTAATAGATTTTTTAACTTCTTTCATATCAGATTTAGCAGTAAGTGCATATGCATATGATTTACAGTCTATTGCTTCAACTAATTTTCTTATTTTAACTTCAGGATCACGGATTAAAAGTTGTTGAGCCATGGCTTTAACATTTTCAGTATTAATTTTACCATTTTTATCAGTAACCTCCAATGAATTTTTTCTATATGCACCAAATGCAGCATATAGACTCTCCGCATCTGATTTTTTAAATGTAATAAGGTCCCATGATTGGATTATCTTATCACAATCCACCATAAGTGCAGTCAATTCTTTACCAACTAAAGTTGGATTATAGCGGTACACACAAGTATTTACTTCAATCTCTTTTCCATACAAATTGAAAACAAGAAGTAAATTATTCACACCAATTCGCTTAATTAATTCTTCACTTGATGAAGTTAATATGGTTAAATGATAGTAGAATTTAGTTAGAAAATCTCTAATAAATCTCCATAATTTCTTAAGCATCGCTATTGCTTTATCTTTGATGTCTTTAAATGTACTACCTCCAGCTTCTGTAATTAAATCAAATTCAAAAATATTTGAATTTTCATAAATAACATCATCAATATAGTCAACTCCTATTGAACTACAAGCTCTCAATCTATCACGTTTTTCATATATCATTTTTCTCATATCCATAAATAACACCACCTTATAATTTTTTAGTATCAATATCTTTCGGATCGACAGTTTTCAATAAACGTTTCACCAATGAAAATACAAATCTATTTAATTTTTTCAATTCAACAATGTATGTGTTGACATATGTTGTAGCTATCACACTCATTGCTTTCACCCATTTAATTTTTTTATCATACCATTGTTTTGTTTTATTTATCATATCTTCAGAATCTTCACCGCTGTCATTAATATACTTATCTTTATCATTTTCAATACTATGAATAATATCTTTAAATGTCTCATCAAGATTTTTTGTTGCTTCTTTTATACGTTTAATATGTTCTTTACTAATTAGTGCATATTTGAATGATCGACCATTTATTGCATCACCAAGTGTCCTATTTTTAATTTCAGGATCATATATTATAGATTTAACGGCCATTTCTTTAACATTTTCTATTATTACATTCATATTTTCCTTATTATCAACTAACTGATGAAATGTTCCTGATGCATTTCCATATCTATTACCAAACATAGACAAATACTGACCTTCATCAATATTATACGGCAGTTCTTTAGCTATTGTATCTCTACTTTGATCTATCATATTATTTAAGTCACCATCAAATGCTTCAGGTCGATATCGATATACACAACTATTAACGGTGATTTTTTTAGCATTCATATGAAATAAATAATATATCTCATCTTTATATTTAGAAACTAATTTTTCAGTTGGTGTAAAAAACACTGCTAAATTATAAATTAATTTCTTAAGCCATTCTTTAATCTTTTTCCATATTTTTTAATCGTTGTGATTGCTCTATTTTTAAAATCAATAAGTGAATCTTTTATTGATTCTTCTATTATATCAAAACATTTATCATCAGGCGATAATTCTTCAAATATAACTCGATTAACATATTTTTTATTATCAATCATAGCATATTTATCTTGAACGATTCTTCGTATATCCATGAACTTTCACCCCCTATAATTTATTTCTATTCATTTTAATTTATTGTTTATGATAAAAATAATACGATACAATGGGAATCCCATTGTATCGTAATCTATTTTACTGATTTGATTATAATCTTTTCTTAACTTTCTTATGAAGTTTAGATTCCATATCTCCACCAGCAGTTGCTCTATTTAATAATTTTCTAACTATAGCAGTACATGCTCTATTAGCACCTTTTAACTCTGCTATATAAGCTTTTAGACCCATAGAAAGTATTGCTGAACCTTGTTTAGCTATAGTAACTTGAGCTGCTATTTTAGCTTTACCATCTTTTTTAGATGATTTATTTTCAGTTTTAGTAGCTTTTTCATCTTCGTCATCATCTTTAGAACTTGTAGCAGCAGGTTCTTCAACATCTTGTGCTTTTATAGTATCTATTCTTGTTTTAAAGAAATTTTTTTGTTCTTTATCCATTGTCTTTATTGCTTTAATCGCTTCTTTGTCAACGCCAGCAAAATATGTTATAACATCTAAAGTTATTTGACTTAATAATATTTCTTTCTTCTCATCATTTCTTATTTTACTAGCCATTATTGATCTAATATCTTTTTTACCTGAACCTTCAGCACTAAGTGCACCTTTAGCATATGCACTTCTTATATTAGCTTTATTTTTTTCAAGTGTTTCAGCACCAGTTAATTCACTTTCTTTATTTTTAACAGCAATTACTATATCTGCACATGGATCGCCTGTAGGTTTTTTATATACATATGATTTAACTTTTATTTTATCTTTTCTATCATTATAAGCTTTTGATAATTCAGCACTATATTTACTTATTAATTTTGAACCACTAACAAATTGATTTTTTAAACTTGAAGCTAAGTTTTTAATCCAAGCACTAAATTTGCCCCATAAAGCTTTAACCCTTGCTATGGCTTTATTTTTAAAGTTAACAGCTGTTTCTTTAACAGATTCTTCTACAGCTTCTAATTCTTCTATAGAATTACATCCTAATAATGCATCTTCAAGAACTAAATCATTTATATATGATTCTCCAACTAATTCTATCATATCAACACTTGCTTCTTCTATAACATTGTCGATATATTCATCAGGATCATCTATCATAGATGCTTCTACGTCTATTTGTCTTAGTTCATCTGAATTAAAGTATTCTTCCATATCAGCTTCATCATTTTCCATAGTGATATCTCCGAAAAATTCATCATCATCTTCACCAGTGATATCTCCGAAATTTTCTAAAGTAATATCATCAGAATCATAACCGTATAATTCTCTTTTTCTTTGTTCTAATAATTCTCTTATATCCATGATTATTATAAACCTCCTTATTTTTCTATTATTTTTATTTTATTGTTTAAATAATATCTTTAATATCTTTTTAATATTAAGTTATTATCAAATATTTTTATTTTTATAACATTCCAAAATCATCATCCGATTTTATACTATCTAAAGTCCACTTTTTATTTTCATTTTTCATTTCTTTATTAACTTTATTAGTTGTGACTTTATCATTTATTTTTATTTTATCAGATAAATCTTCAAAACGTTGAATCAATTTTTTCTGTCTGTCCATTACATCTTTTCTTTTGGTAGGATCATCTATTGATGAGTTTATATTGGCTTCATTCATTTGTAAAAATTGCACTTGTTGTTCCAAGAAATTGGCAATTTTCATTCTAGAATAATAGAAATAATATATTATAGTTCTTAATAAAGGTATTATACTCATTGCAACTGTAATGCCCATACCAATAGCTGCTGCTGATACTTCAGAAACAATAGTTGTTGATTCATATGCTTTAGAAACTCTACCTGTTAGTAATTGTTTACATAAAGTATTGAAGCTTCCATCTTTACAACTTTTGTTAAATGCTTCTAAAGTTTGCATACACATAACTTGTTCCCACCATTGTCTGCCATTTTCTTTTTTAACTATTAATTTTATTCTACCTGGAGTTTTAATGTAATCAACATACCAAGCTAATAACATTGAAGTTGCTTCAACACAAGCATATACTAATGTATTATAATGCATTATTAAAGCAGTAGAACGCATTTTAAATGCTTTTTGGAAAGTGGGCTTATATTTCTTTATATATGAAATTGCAGTTTCAACGATTAATAATTCAGGTATTTTAATCTTCATTTGATTTGATAATGAAGATAATATTGATAATGATGATGTCATTATAGGATAACATCTGCACTGCTCTATATCACCATTTGAGAATGGAATATCGTCAAAGTCTATATCAGATTTCATTAAAGTACTACCATATAAATTAGAAATCATTCTTGACCCTACAGCTTCAGCATTATTTTCTAATACTTCATATAATTCTTGACGTTCTTTACGATTTACACAGTTTTCTTCTAAAATCCTAAAGCAAGGATTTGAAAATCTCATATTATTCACCATCCTTTCTTTATAATCTTCCTGAATTTATAAGCTTATAAATTTCTTTAAAATCATTTTTACTATTATTATTTTCTCTTTCCAAACCTGCAAATGACATTGTTTGGAAATGATTTTCGCCATCAAATAAGAACATTGCTAATTCTTGAGATGGGTCAACAATTACAAATGATAATAAGAAATAATCTCTCATTATTTTAGATACTAATTTAACATCTGTTAAATCATATCCATAATTACTTCGTATTAATTGAACCTCATCCATAGTTAAAGTTATAGCTGCGTTTGGCATTAAACCTTGACCAAATCTACGTTTTAAGTCAGAAATTTGTCTTCTTCTTTTTAATGAAGTCCACCATCCTGATTCTTTTTTAGACATTGTACTTAATACATCAGTTCTAATATCAGATATATTTAAAATAAAATCTTTAAAAAATTTTATTTCACCAGTAGTCCATTTTATAAATTTGAAAAACTTAGAACTATTTTTACAACCAAGTACTAAATTCCTAATCATTTCATCACTAGTTACTGGATGAAGAATTGTTTTTATTCCTAAAACGAAATTGATAGTTCCGCCAAAATTACCATGCTCTTTAACATTTAAAGATACAGCTAAAGTAGTAGGAACTAACTCATTTGCTTTTTTACACTCACTATCACTCATTCTAACGCTAGTATTACCCATATTAGATGCATTGAATTCATGTTTTCTAATCTCATCAAGTTCAAAATCTCTTTCTTGTCTGTACTTAAATTCTTTTTCTTTTTGATATAAATCTTCATCGTGAATTTTTTGTCTCATATTCAAATCTTGTTGTCTAAAATCATTATTTATTGTATTTTGTTTTTCAATTTCATCTAGTTGTCTTTCTTTAAACTTATTATTTTGATCATTCTGTTTTTGTTGCTCATTGAATTGACGGACTCTTAAATTATAATCTTTCAAATCTTGACCTTTTTTATGTCTGTATTGTTTTTCTCCAAGTTCTTCAGATTGCAAATTATGACGATTTGTCTCATCCTCTGATGCTTGATTATGACGTTTTTGTTCTTGATATTTTTTATAGTCCAATTTCGCTTCAGTAACTATTTCACCATCTAAACATATCCTATTATTAAAAAATGTATTTAAATTCGGGTTCTTAAAGTTCATTAATGGTGTTTTTGGTGTATATAAATCGTTCAAACAACTTTCATTCACATAGTCCATAGTGTGATATAGATTATTTGTTTGGTCTTTAAGAGCTGTCATACTAGTACCCTCAGCAATTATAAATTTAGCTTCAATACTTTCATCTTCATTACTTATAATCGTCATTGAATTTTCTAAAGATAAATCACCTAAAGTATTTAAAAATCCCTTTTTATGATTTTGATGTAAACGTTTCAAATAAGAAGTAACATCTTTATCCCTAGATAAATCTAAATAAGGATTCAATGATAATGTTATTTGTACGAATACAGAATATTGACGTTCTAAAGCTTTATTTATCATAATAGCATGATCTATGGATAATGCTTTACTAGTTATATTTGGAAATTGTAATGTTCCTTCTGTCCCTTTACGAGATAATGATGAACGTGATGAACTCATTGCAGATTTAACTTCGTCTGATTTAGCAAGTTCACGTAAATCTTTGATAGAAGAACTTATATCATTTAATATTCCCATTCGATTCAACTCCTTTACTTTTTTATTAGCAATTTAATTTATTGTTTTCTAAATTATTTATATGCCTTGTTAATAGTAAAACTTTAAGATTGAAAACAATAGAGTAAATATATGGAAATAAAAATATAAAGGAGGTGCTAATATTGCGTAAACAATTTAGAGTATCCACTGGTAAATCTAGACTTCATATTCGTTCTGGTCCAGGTATAAGTTATAAAGTTGTGGGTTACCTGTATAATGGTAATAAAGTCATCGTAGATAAAATGAAAACTTCTTCCAATGGACAGGTGTGGTATAGAATAGAAAAAACCACTAAATGGGTGGCTAAAAATGACCCAGTGGCTAAAGAAGACAATTATCTTAAACTTGTCAAAGACCTTGAAGAAAATAAAACTAAAACTGAAAAAGTGAAAGATGAAAAAGTCGATGATGATAAAAAGAAAGCGAAAGAAAAAGCACCATCATTACCTGAAAAAAAGCAAAAGGATAAAAGTGAATATAAGATAAATAAAAATATGGAAGGGGAAACAATATTAAAATATGGTGAGGATGATAATACTAAATTAGGAAGCAAAATGAAAGCTTCTTCTTCATCTTCATCCAAAGTGTCAATAAACGAACAAGTTGAAGGAATTTATGTTGCAAATGTTAAAGATACAACTAATTCAGATATGATTAAAATACGTAAAAATTTCAGTATAGGTAATCCAGATAGGAAAACAGGTACTGATAGTGTAATAAATCAAATGTTCACACAATTCAACAGATGGAATTTTGCATTCCCAGATTATCATTTAGCAAGAACACATACTAAAATATTTTTCACACGACCTGATTTAAATATAATGACTTCAGCAACAGAAATGCACAGTCAAGCAAAAATAGATCCTTTTTATAGTTATATATATGAAAATCAACCAAATGTAATAAAATATCTAACCAAATATGCAAGTTCAGATCACCAATTTAATCCAATGATATCGAATAACCCTAAATCATTTGAAATATCAGATGAATATATAAAAACTGTGGAAGCAGGAGAAACATATACTGGTTATAAAGTATTCTATGGACGAAATGATATTGAATCAAAAGCAGCAGGAGAAATTTCAATAAATTATGTTGATGACCGCAATCTAGATATATATAAGATGCATAAAGTTTGGGTTGATTATATATCTAAAGTATTCAGGGGTGAATTCTCTCCTAAGAAAAAATATAAACATAATAAAACTCTAGATTATGCTGTGGCTGTATATTATTTTCTTTTAGCTCAAGATGGTGAAACTATATTATTCTGGAGTAAATTTACTGGAGTATTTCCAACAAATACATCTTCCAGTACATTCTCATGGGATAAAGATACTATGACTAAAATGCCAGAAATAAATATTAAATATGTATACAGTTTTAAACGTGACTTAGACCCTGCACATTTGGCTGAATTCAATACATTATCTTCAAACTATGATGCTTCTAATGCATTACGAACATATGAACCAAATTTATTGGGCATGGGTCCTACTTGGTCCGGTGCACCTTTTGTTGTTTCGGGTAAAAATGGAAAAGGACATAGTATATATAAATTGAAATTTAGACCAACTAGCTAAAGGAGTGTGATAATTAATGTCAAAAAAATATACATCGAATTATAATATTAAAGAATTTGCTGTTAATGAAATAGCTCCAAAATATTTCGACAGTGATTTAGTTAATGGATATAATATCGGTACTATAGGTTATATCACTGATTTATATGCAAATAGTGCTGAAGATATGTTTAATACAATTCCCATTTTAATGAATGAACTATTTCCTAATACTGCACAATTTCCATCAACCATTTATAACCATGCAGCTATTTTTGGTAATGAAGATGTATTGGCAAAACCAGCTAAGATGACAACCGTTATATTAATAAATGAGCAAGATATTCTTCGTTATGCAAAATCAAATAATAATGATTTTAAGGTTTATACAATAGATGAAAATACTTATGTGCAAGTGGAAAAATATAGATTTAAATTAGATTATAATATTAATATAACTGTAAAACCATATAAAGGAGATTATATATTCACAGCAGCATATGATAAATCATATAATAATTCATTAAGTGAAGTTGTAAATCCATTTATTAGAGTTAAAAGAATAAATTATGCTAGAACTAAATATTTAGCATTAGCAGTAACTGTACATCAAGTTGAATACAATGAAGTTAGTGTTAATATAATTGATAATAGTATATTAAATGTACCAACAGTACAATTCAATTTTACTGGCCAATTGGCAAATTTTGAAGTGTTTTATAAGGAAACAAATAGTAGTGAATTTGTTCAATTAACAAAACGTTTAGTAAATTCAAGACCATTAAAAACACCATTTTGCTTTTATTCAATAAAAGATGAGACGACAATAGAAATATCATTCTCAACTAAAGAGAATTATTTCAAACCAGCATTCAATTCAGAATTAAAAATCAAATATTGGATAACTGAAGGTGAGAGTGGAAATTTTGATTTATATACTGGTAGTGATGTTTCTGTCTATATTGCAACTAATAGCATATATGATTATAATTCAGCAGTTCCACTATTAGCAATACCACAAACACCATCCACAGGTGGTCGCTCAAAACCTACATTGGAACAATTAAAACGTATCAATACTGATAATTTTGCAACAGTCACTTCATATACCACTGAAGCGGATTTAATGCGACATTTCAATTCTTTTGAATACAAGTACAATCAACATGTGATTTTCATTAAAAAACGCGACGATGTAATGTATAGACTATTCAGTGCATTTGCAATAATGCGTGATGAAAATGATTTTATTTATAAAACTAATACACTGAATGGTAAAATATATCCTGAAGAATATGATTTAGAATATTCACAAACAGGAAGACATATATTAAAACCAGGAAATGTGTTCATATATAATGCAGATAGTAGAAATGAAGTACGTATAACAGGAAATAAAATATATGATGACAAAATTGATCTATATGAAGAATATATCTATACAAACCCATTTTTAATGACAGTATCCAAAGGTGGAGTTGTGGGTTATTATATGAATTCTCGTAACGATCAAGTTGGATTGGAATATGATTATATAAATAATGCATCATTAGTTCAATTTATATGTAACTTCATATATATAAAAAGAGATGCATTGAAAGGTGAAGATTCGTATAAACTTAGATTTGTTATAAGTGCAACGGATGAAGATATAAATAGTCCATTGGTCAATGTGGATGGTTCTGACACAGGTAGAATCAGAGTATTATTAACTATAAAAGATAAAAACGGTAAAGAAATTGGTTACACTTACGCTGATTTAATACAATATGATATAGATAGTAGACGATATACATTTGAAGCTGAATTAATGACTGATGATTATATAAACGTATATGAAAAAATAAGAGTCAACAATCTTCAAGAAATGAATACTGGAAAAGATATAGTAACTATGATAAATATGATGGACTTAGATATATCAATATATACATTTTTCAAATATGAAGATATGGTCATGCAACATAAGTTTTCATATATGGAAGAATTAAAAGAATATACACTTACAAATAGCTATACAACTTATGAAGATAAGATAATGTTAGTTGAACCTTTAAATGTATTACGTTCGACTATGAAATATACAAGATTAAATGAATCTAAATATTTCACATTAATTAAAGATATACCATTAGTTAAAATGGAAGATATTAGAAATGATGATGGTACTAAATTTATGTATTTAGTAGACCAACTAACTAAACAATATCATCACATGGCAGATATATTATATGATAAAACCAATAACTACTCAGTTGATATGAAATTTTTTAATACGTATGGTCGTTCTAGAAACTTTACTGTTGATGGTACAGAAGAATTACTGAATTCAGTAAATTGTGATATACATTTCAAAGTATCACTATTCAATTCATATTCAGCAGCAGAAACAATCGAAGCTATGAAGATATTCATAAAAGATTATTTTGAAGAAGTTAACGATAATGGTATGAATGGTATTTATATATCTAATTTAATTCAGTCTTTAGAAAATGAATTCGATGAAATAAAATACATTAAGTTCATTAGTATAAATGGTTACAATACATTCGTACAATGTATTGAAAATAGTGAAGTAGATATAGAATCTTTAGACAAGGAAGAACGTATAGCTTTCATTCCAGAGTTCTTAAATATAGATATTGATAATATCAGTATAGATTTGGAATAAAAAACAATATAATAAAATTGTATAATAGCTAAATAGAAAGGAGTTAATAAACTATGAGTATATTTGAAAATGCTAACCGTAATGTTGAAAAACACAATTATGGTATGAATAGTAAATTCGATAGATTCGGAAGACGTATAATTGATCTTCCAGAAAAACAAGAACCCGTGACTGAAGACATCACTGCAAAGATAATTCAAGGTCCCGATACAGTTAAACCACAATTATCTCCAGGAGAAAAAGCTTACAGAGAAACTAGGGTTCAAAATGCTATAAATTTCAATACAAAATCAAATATAATGAAAAATATGCATTCTGAAATTTTAAATGGGGTTTTGGAGAATGTAATTGGTTCAATATACTATGATGCTTTATATCTAGATGATGATTTTAAAGAATATAATTCTGGAGCTATAACTGAAAGTGTTCATGATTTTTTAGATGAACGTGGGGGTTATAAATATATTCAAGAAGCATACAATAGAACTAAATCTCCATTATTGAAATCAATAATGGATATTTGTGAAGAAACAGCACGTGAAGTTTCAGAAAGAAAAGTAAAAGAATGTAATGAAAAATCCGACGACAAACAGTCATTAGATGATATCAAAATATTTGATATGAATGATGAAGAAAAAGAAAAACTAGATTATGATAAAGATTCTATAGGATTAGATAAAATATCAGGAGTAATCAAAGATAAAATATTAAATGTTGTGAAAGAAGAAAAGAAAAGAGAAGCTGAACACGTTGAGCTTATCGATGAAATAGAAAGTCAATTAAGTGAAGATGAAGAAGTTAATGATGAAAAAGCAGTTGCTGAAGCACTATCTTCTATATTCGTTCAAAATACGAATATTGAAGAAGGCACTCTTTTCAATAGCATGCTTAGAAAAAATTATAAAAGTGTAATTGAATCTGGTTATGATTCATTAACTTTAAGTAAATTAGATCATCAATCAAAGCTTGATGAATTATTGAATAAAGTTCCTCTAGAAGACATAGTGACTGAAGATGAACTTGTGGACCCTAAAGGGCAATTAATAACAACTGAAGTTAAAGATGTATTTAATGACTTTATGGATAAGTTAGAAAGAGAAAAAGATTTAGGTAGTACAGATTCTGATGCATTATTAGAAGCATTCGCAGCTTGTGAGAATAAATTCTATGAAGTTGCTAATAGTAAGATATCTAAAACAGAGCTTAAAGCTATAAAACGTGATTTTAAAATATTACAAGAAACATTTAATGAATTTGATTATGATTTGTGGGATGACGATTATGAATCAGTAGACGAAAGTATGCAAAGTATTAAAGATGATAAAGATAAAAATTTCGAAAAAAATGCTATAGCTGCTATGGAAGGCAAATCAGTCAAACAATTGAAAGAAGCATTAAAGATAAATGAAGAAGCATATAAAAGCATTAAAGCTGAAGTTGATAGACGTGAAGCATTAAATGATAATAAACTTAAAAAAATAATGGATACAGTTAAACGTTCTGCAGTATTGGTAACAGCAGGATTATTCATCAAAGCAACTAATCATAAATACAATACAAATTCAGTACTAGATGATTTTAAAAGATTCAATAGAATAATGGATAGATTATTAAAAGCAAAAATAAAAGAATTAGAATCAGGTAAGAAAAAATCTGTCAAAGAATCATTTGAAGATTTCGAATATGCATTATGGTCAGATGGTTTTGATGATGAAGAATATGATACAGTAATAGAATTAGCACTTACTGATGCAATTAAAAAAGGTGCAGATAAAGCTGAAACAAAAGTTATAGAGGCGATATATAAAGGCGTTATTAAAATGTCAAAAGATCCAGATAGACTACGTAAAGCAGTTGAAACTGATAAAAAACTCATAAAAGCTTGTAAAGCTGAAATGAAAGATAGATCAAAAACAGATCCAAATGTATTACAGAAAGCATGGAAACATATTAAAGGTGCATATTATTATTCTTTTTGTAGTTATTGGGCAAATAAAAAACTTCAAGAAGGTGACCAAGAAGGTGCTAAACATATAAACAATTTCACATTGAGAATGTTACTTAAATACGGTGAAATATATGTTAGACTTGCAGAAAAAAGAATAAAAGAATTAGAATCAGGTAAAAAATCTGTTAAAGAATCATTTGATGTTTATTGTGAAGCATTGGACGAATTCGTTAATGAATTTGAAGTTGTTGAAGAAAAAAATGTCATAACTAACAACAAATTCGTTGATTCTATAAAAGATAAATTCACACCACCAGGAAGCAGTAAAAAGAAAGATAAAAAAGAAGAAAAAACAAAAGCAACCAAAGAAGGTACAGATTGCGATAATGCAGGTGGTTGCGGTAAAGCAACTAAAGAAGGTGCAGATTGTAACGCGGGTGAATGCAGTGATAAGAAGGTTAAAAAGATAGATACAACTTTTGATATGGATGCGAAAGTTAAAGAAGGAATGTATGAATATTTCGATATAGATGATGACCTTGATATAACTGAGGAAGCAGTTAAATTGAGTAAAGGTGCAATTACAGTAACTGCCAAAAATTTAGGTACAATAATGACAAATATGATAAAACGTAAAAAAGATGTGAATAGTATACATGACGGCTTGCTTAAAATAGTAAATTCATGTAAGAATGTTGGTGAAGTTGAATATCTACAAAAAGACATAGGTGGAGCAAAGAAACTTATGCGTACAAAAATGGAAAGAGCTAAAACAGCAGAAGAACGAAAAATGTATCAAACACATTTATCATGGATAGGCTCTGAATACTCAAAAGCATTATCAGCTAAGAAAAAAGAGTTAAAGGCTAAAGAAGCAACAAAAAATAAAACAGTAAAAGAAGCATGTTCAGATATAATGGACGAATGTATGACTATAATAGATAAAAGATTAGATTTACATGAAGCATCTGATTTAAATATGGCAAATGAAGTTAAATTTAATTATAATGGAAGAACAGTTTTGATGCCTGTAGTAAATAAAAAAGATATTCAATTAGAAGGTTTAGATTTAGCATATAAAATGAAATATGTAATCGAATCTTTAACTAATATATTGATTGCTGATTCAAGTGATGATAAACTTAGAGTTGTTGAAAAAGCATTAAAAACAAATAAAGAAAATACTAAAGCAGTGCTAGAAGCATGTAAAACAATACCTAGTACTCCAGTATATAAGATTAATTACTTTAATACTTTTAACGATTTATTAGATATATTAACTGAAAACGTTGAACAAATGAATGAAGTTGAGGATATAATAAAAATGAAAGAATATGATGATTCTTCACTGGATATATATGAAACTGATTATAGTTACAATGTGATAACAGAATCAGTAAATGACTTCGATATAAATAGTGATGATGAATTCATAGATATGGACTTTGTATTAGCTGACACAATAGCTCAATATACTTTACTTGAAACTATGTATACTCTACAATTAGAAAATCCAAAACATAAAGATATAAAAAATATGACAAATAAATTATTAAATAGATAAAAAAGATAGAACACTGATAAAAATCAGTGTTCTATCTTTCTTTTACATAGAATAGATATATTATTTTTAGTTGCGTTAATGTCAAATAATAATTCAACATCATCTTCATCAACAATCTCATATAATTTATTCATTACAGATTCTTTAATTTCTTTCATCTTATTATTTTTCTTTTTAGTTGATAATATTGTCAATTCGGTTCTTGACAATTCAATACTAATATCATCAATATCATCATATTCGTAATCTATATAGTCATATATACTACTTAAAATATCGTGAGTATCATATTTCCTTTTACTTTTTTGCAAACTTCGCTGAAACATTTTCGAAGTTATTCCTGAGTCATATATATCATGTTCACTCAATTATAAATCCCCTCCTTAGTACTTCATATCTTATCTTTCTCTTCTATTCTATCGATATTTTTAATATAATCTTTTCTAGATTCAACTCGTTTTTTATTATATTTTGAATCATATTTTTCCATATATTGTATTTCTATTTCAACCCTAGGTCTAATTGAATAAAATTTCTGAACTCGACCATCAATTATCGTAGAGTCATCTAATATTAAATGATTCTGAATCATATCAGAATAAGTTTTTCCTATATTATCCCAGTCTGGCTTAGATAAATTTTGTATAATTTTTAACTCAGATAGAAGAATGTCTTCTTTATTCATCTGTGATGTTGGAGTTGGAAAATAAGTTTTACAATAAAATTTACAAGCCGTCGTTATTAATGGGTATTCACTTAAATTTTTCTTAACATATTCCATCATAAGTTTACTGTTACTAGCAGCATCTGATACGTAAAAATGTTTAGCAAACCTTGAAGTTCTTGCTCTAGGTGTTGCTTTAGGGATAAAATTAATTACAAATCTCATAGTTAACCATTCACATTTTCTATATGATTTTATTTTATCTCTTATATTTTTTAAATGCTTATCAGTTAATTTAAAATTATTTATTATGAATAGAATACGTTCGTTAAATTCTTTTGGTATTTCACCATATTTCTCATAATAATTTTTTAAATCTTTTTTAGTTGGCATATATTAAAATTCCTTTCTTTTAATATATAGTTATTATGATAATAAACTTCTAACACGATTATTTATACTACCAACTAATGATCTATACCAATTGGTTGGAACATCAGTAACTCTATTGAAGAAAATACTCATTGCTATTTTCACTTTTAACTCTATTGTAGGTCTTGATAAATCGACACCGCATGTTGAACCTAAAAAGTCTAACATTCCTTGATTAGAGAAAAATAATGAAGGTGAATTTGATGGTGAAAGCATTAGTCTACTATATAAATCTTTAACAGTAAGTGAAACTTTTACTTGAGTTGGTAATCCATCAACGCTCCATGATTGGTCTGGTCCTTTATCCAATTGAACTGATTCAACTATACCCATATCACATGAGAACCATCCCTTTGAAAACATTTTAACTAGGAAAGGTGAAGTATAAGTATTAGCAGTTGTTTGCTTTGGCAATGCTAATGCCAATAAATGGAACATTGGAACTAGACAGTTTAAATAAATTGATTCTTTATCACCATATGGTGATATAAATGTAGTACTTATAGTATATGATTTATCATAAGTTGAATCTTGCCATATTTCTGGAAAAATTAAATTTGAACCGTTAACTATTTGCTGTTTACCTTTCCCTAATAGTGAATTTAAGAATCCACCCTCTGAACCTATACTAGATATACCGTCCATGATATTAGTTATCCACCCTTGGATTGTATTCAATTCATTACCTAATGCATTTGAATATGCAAAGAATGAATATTCTTTGATTTTACTTTGCATTTCATCGAATTTCCCTTCCAGTGCTGATTTAGAAACTTCATTTGATGGTGTTTCATTAAATGAAGTTGACGGGTCTACATATATGCTCAAATATTGATGTGAACCAACTATACTATCATCAACTGCGGTTAATATTGTGTCACTAATTGAGTCTGTTATCTTATCAAAAATATTTAGAGAGTCTCCCGATTCTAATTTATAGTTATTAAAATATTTATAATTGCCCCAGTCAAATTTCTTATATGGAGTATCAATTCCTGGTGGGGTACAATCACCAATACCAAGTATAACTGCACTTATTCTACACAATAAATTCACATATTTAATATAACCACCATAATCTATTTCAAAGTCAAAATAACGTGCTTCACCATTATCATCTATAAGATTTTGTAATGCACTTTCTGCATTCTCATCACCATTTTCCATACCTTCCCATAAATTTTGGAATATTTGTCTCTCAGAGTTTTTATAATCTGGTAAAAATTTAGTAGTGCCAGGAAGAATTGTTACTATAGGTGCTTCTGAAAATATATTATAACAGAATAATCTACCCATATCATTATTTTTATCTATACGTATATCTGCAGTATCTAAAAATTGATATGGTAAACCCAATAATCTATTATTAACACTATCTGGCGTTATTGTTGATACTTGTGCATTCATTAATTTCTTTAAATCTTCTGCACTTAAATCATAAAATTTATCTGTTGATGCTTCAGTGTTGTCTTCTACAGCTTCATCATCGACTGGCTCAACGCCAGATACTTCTACTGGTGTATTTTTAATAATTTTAAAAGTTGGATTTCCTTTATCAGTCCCGGCAACCCATTGTGATGAACCTTTTATTTTATACCATGCAGTACCATTTCCATCTGTTTGTTTTGCAACTAACTTAATCTTAGCACCTTTCTTTAACGTTGCAACTTTACTATATGAAGTCCCAGGTCCTTTACGTTTAGTTAATGTTTCGGATGTGACTTCAACTTCCATATTAACTGGCGTTGCTTGATTTTTATTTGTCACAACAGTTTTACTTTCAAGAATTTTAAAGTTTGACTTACCGTTACTAGAACCTGATACCCATTGTGCAGAACCTTTTATTTTATACCAAGTCGTACCATTCTTATCTTTTGATTTTGCAACTAGTGATATTGTGGTTCCTTTTTTTAATGTGCCAACTTTACTATATGATATTCCAGGACCTTTACGTTTAGTTAATGTTGTAACTGTTACTTTAACTGACATATCAACAGCTGTTTCTTTATAACTAGGCATATACATACCCCCTTATTTTTTATTTAGAAGAGAGGATTTTTACACCCTCTCTTCTATTTTTATTTATCAAATGAAGCTATCATTCTAGCTATTTTATATTCATCTGAATTTGCATTGTCAATTCTATTACTTTGTCTTGTAGGTTTTGATTGTCTAAGCTTACTTACTTTATCGTTTATTGTTTCTTCTTTAATTTGACTCACTGGATAATTTTCAGAATATACTTGTATTTTTGATACATTATCTGCAGTTGCTTTAGTATTTGTATTGATTGATTCTAATTCTTTAACTGCTGCTGTTAATTGTTCTACACATTCTTTAACATAAGTCATATCAGTTGTGTTATTTATTTTTGAAGTATTTTCAGAAATTTTATTTGCAATTCTTTTTAATTTTTCTAATGCATCTAATTGTATTCCCTTGATTGGTTTTGTTACTTTTTCTTGTACATCTTTAATATCAAGTCCAGGAGCTGGAGTTCCTGCAATAAGTTTATTCTTACGTGTCTCAGATTTAGTTGATCCAGGAGCTGGAGTTCCTGCAATAAGTTTATTCTTGCGTGTTTCAGATTTAGTTGATCCAGGAGCTGGAGTTCCTGCAATAAGTTTATTCTTACGTGTTGTACTATAAGTTGGTTCTTCTTCAGGCTCTACTGACATATCATTAGTATTTTTTTCATAATACATTTTATCAGTTATGCTAGAAGTTAAGTTAGTTAATTTATTTAATCTTTCTAGGAAAGTTTCAAGAGTTGATTTACTTGATTTCTTATTTTCTGTAGTTTTTTCTTTATCCGGTCTATAAGTGTGGATGACATTTTTATATTTACTTGTCATTTTACCTAACTTATCTATTACTTTAGCATTGGTTCCTCTATTAAATAATTTATTTTCTTTTAATTTATCTATTCCATATTCTATTGCTGATACACCTGAAGATAATTTTTCATTAACATCTATATCTTTATTTGCTTCTAATTGTTCTTTTAATTTATTTATTCCATAATTTATTACAGTTCCTAATGATTTTTTCTTTGAACCTAGACCAGCATTTTCATACAATTCAGATGCATTGTATTGTTTACTTCCTGGACCTAAGTCAAAATCTGCATTTTCTATTTCTTTTTTATCTTTATATAAATCTGGATTTAAATTAGAATCTTTCAAATATTTTAATATTTCTGGATTAGCTTTATAACCCCAAGCTTTTCTCATTATTGAATTTTGATTAACTACTTCATTTGGTTTATATACTCCAACATATTTTCTACCTCTAGGATCATTTATTAAATATCCAGCATTAGTCTTTTTAACAAATGGTACAATGTGTCCATATGTTGTAAACGGTGATCTTGTTTCTGTATCGCCTTGTAGTATACCTGATGCAACAACTTTCTCACCCATACCCAACATATTATTTACTGTATTTAAATCATTTTCTTCTGCTATTGAATATTCTAATCCTAATTGTCTTGCAAACCATGGGAATAAATTCCAACTAGCACTATCACTCCATACTCCGTCCATGTATGCAGCTTTTGCCACAATATCTGGAGTTATTTCTTCACCAGTTAATTCAGAACCAATCATAGCTAATGATGTTGGACCACATCCTGATTCTGATAGAGTATTACCACCATAAGAAGCAATATTCCATTGTGGGTCTGTTTGGTCATAATATACTGAATCACTTCCTATATTGAATGCTTGTGAATAAGGAACAATTTGTGCTGGACCACTACCTGCATTTGCAAACATATCATAATTTTCTTTACCATATTTTTTTCTCTTATCATATGCTTTAACACCTGCACGTTCAAATGCTGTTTCAAATGCAACAACTGCTTCATCAACACTATTCATCTTTTTGTAACCTTCATATCCACCATATTTTTTCTTAAGAATTGCATTAGTTGTCTTATCATTACAGTTTCCTGCTAGTTCTTTATCAATAAATTCAAGTTGTGATTGTAAATCATTCCATTCTTTACCTTTAGATTGAGCATAATCTGATAAATCTTTCCATCTTGCAGATTTCGTATTGTAATTTTCCCATTGGCATATACCTGCAGCTGGTCCTTTACCATTACCTTGTATAATTGAAGGGTCATATGTTCCACCAGATTCAGTATGCATATTACCCATTATACCTGCTGTTGCTTCTTTGCTATAACCTTTACCAGTAAAGAATGCCCATACTGCTTTTCTATTATCTGACATATTTGATACATCTGGATTTGAACTTGTATCTGTAGATGTTGTATCTGTTGAGCCTGATGATGCAAATAAATCAACTTGTTGACCATTGTACATAGATGCAATTACATTACTCATTCCATTTGAAAGTTTATCAAATATTCCTAATTCTGGTATATCTGAAGCTGAAGAATCACCTGATGTTGTTCCATCTGTAGATGTAGAACCATCTGCAGCTGGTGCACCAGTATTATTGACAACATTTGTTGTTGGTCCACTTGAACCTGTATAGTTGCCACCTACTTCTATACCAGAAGGTACTTTTGCTGAACCTGAATATGCCCACGCCTGTCTCATGTTATAATACTTACCTGATAACCATTTATCTTCATATGCATGTGCAAATGAATAAGTTTGTGGGTCATTAACAATAAGTCTATTTGTTGAACTTTCTACACCAACAAATGGTATTATATGACCACTTGGTGTATACGGTGTCACTTTACGTTGTTCTTTTTCTGTTTTAAATTGAGGGTCACGATAGAATTTAGTCGATGCGATTACAGGATGTCCTGCATTTAATTCACTTTTTATTGTGCTCAAATCATTTGCACCGATAACTTTTGTACTAAGACCGAATTTATTAGCAAACCAATCGAATAAAGACCATTGTGCACAAGCACCCCAATGTTTTGGATATGCTGCTTTTGCTATTGCATATGGTGTTATCGTTTTACCAGTCAATTGTGTTGCAAGTATTGCTACTGAACTTGGTCCACAACCACTGTCTGCAACCCAATGTCCACCAATAGCATTCTTATTCCATTTACTGTCACGTTGACAATAATAAGCATAATTGTTAACTGTAGCAGGTATATTATCACATAATGAATTTGATGGTCCGCTACCTGCATCTGCACCATATTCGTCTGTAAGTTGGTCATACAGATCATAATTATATTGGAAATCATCTTCTAACAATCCTTCGCCTGCACTCTCACCATATTCTTTTGTAAGTTCAGCATAATGTTTTGCATTATCTGTCATGAAGTCATCATCACCTGGTCCGTATCCTGCATTGTCATAATATAATGCAAATGGATCCCCATATCCTGCACCTGCTCCGTTAAATTTATCATACCATTTTCTAGCAAATTGTTCTCTTTTCTTAGTCGTCTCAGCTGATATTTCATAACATCTCTCGAACATACTCGCTGCCTTTTCTGGACTTGTAAATTTCTTCCATGCTTTTACACCAGAACCTTTAGTACCATCTCCACAACGTTTATCAAAACGTCCTGAATTATAGTCATTTGGGTTCTCTAAGTCATCCCACAAGTATTTCATTTGAACACCAACATCAGACCATTCTTTTCCTTCTTTACTAGCTAATGCCTTTAATGCTTTCTGATCTTCAGACATCAACCATTGGAATAATCCCAAAGAACCATCTTTTGCAACTGTTTTTGGGTCTAAACCAGATTCTCTTTCAGCATTTCCTACTACACCTGCAGCACATGCATTTGATGCTCCCCTACCTTTAGAGTAGTTATAAATTTGCTCTGCTACATCTGAACCTTGCACGTCTGTTGTTCCACCAGATGAAGAACTATCACTTGTTGAACTAGTATCTGTTGAACCTGATGATGAAAATAAATCAACTTGTTGACCATTATACATTGATGCAATTATATTGCTCATTCCATTTGATAATTTATCAAATATTCCTAATTCTGGTATTTCTGGAGTTGAAGAATCACCTGATGAAGTTCCATCTGTAGAAGTATCTCCACTACTACTTGTCATATTAGTTACTGCACCAGTAGATCCGTTATAGTCACCAATTGGTTTTAAATCACTTGGTAATTTTGCAGGAGGTATGAATGCCCATCCTTGACGAAGTATATTCACGTTACCATTTGCTAATCCTGAATCTTCATATGCTATTGCTTTACTAGTTGCTTGAGGGTCATTTACTATAATTTTATTATTACTATCCAATCCTACAAATGGAACTATATGACCACCTGTATATGGTGTATGTTTACCTTTCTTAACTGTCTTACCTGAAACTGCTATTGGATGGCCTGCCTTTAATTCTGATTTAGCTTTATTAAGGTCATTACAAGGAACAATATTCCATTTCATACCAAATTTGTTACCAAACCATGGGAATAGTGACCATTGAGCACCATTTGCTTTCCAATGAGTTGGATATGCAGCTTTTGCTATATCACTTGGATTAAATAATTTACCAGTTAATTGTGTTGCGATTATTGCTAATGTAGTAGGACCACAACCCCTAGTAGAGAATGTTAACCCACCAATATTTCTTTCCCAAGTTTTATCATATTGATTTAAATATGCATAATTATTCTTAGTATATGGTATTCCTCCAGGACTTGTTCCACTTTCACCTTCAGAACCTGCTGATTCACCAAACTTATCAATTAATTCTGATTCTGTCATTGCTCTATCAGTTGGTAAAAAGTCTACATTATCATGATATTTTGCAGGTCTGTCTAAACCAAAACCAGCTGATTCACCAAAATCAAATTGATCATAATTTGAAACATCAAATGTTAATGCATCTAAATCACCATTGCCTGCACTTTCATCAGTCGTTGAACTAGATGAACCTGTTGCACTATAACAATTTTCACCCCATTTAGATCTCTTATCAGCACTTGTATAATAGAATGGGTCTGATTGTGAATTTGGGAATCCCCAGAAAGTACCAATTGCCCCATATTTATTTTTAATTTTTGTAACGTGTTGTTTATATTGACCTCTATCTTTTTTATTAGTGACTGCTTTACCATTATTTGATACTGATGTTATGTCACTAAAGCAGTCATGTTCATTTACATAACGTGGAAGTGTACGTTTACCACCAATTATAACATCTTTAACCGCATTTATTGCTGTGCTTGTAGGACTACCAGGATTACTAAATCGTGTATCCCCATATGCAAACCAAGTTTTTGCAGTGTGTATAAGATTGGATGTTGTTGCCTTTGCATCTCCGTTTATATCTGTTAAGTTTGCCATTATAGATGCTTCTGCGTATTTACCTTCAACTCCTGGTTGTTCATGGTCTATAATATTGGCTATACCTTTTATTTGTGCATCACTAAGTTGATATTTAGGGAAATCTCCTGTACCTGTAACAGAAGTTGAACTATCACCGCCACTTGATGAACCACTACCGTTAAATAAATCGACTTGTTCACCATTATACATAGATGCAATTACATTACTCATGGCATTTGATAATTGGTCAAACACTCCTAATTCAGGTATTGAATTCTCACCTTCACCTGTTGAACTTCCGTCTGCACTACCACTAGAACCTAATCCTAAAGCAGTTTTTATATTTTGAACTATCTTATCATTATTTGATTTTCCATATATATGAAGATTATCTTGACTGCCTTTAAGGTATCCTTGGTCATCGACAAATCCACTTGTTGCATCAATATAAGTTGAACCTTTACTACTTGCATAAGATTGTAATTTACTATTGAATTCCTTTATCGCTGGATTCATATTTGATGCATTATCTGTTTTATATTTATATTTAGCACCAACAGGGAATACTGCCATTGGATGAACTGCTTTACCATATTTATTAGCTAATTTATTCATCAATTCTTCAGTTATCGCATAATTGTTTGTATTTAATATACCATTCACACCTATCCATGATACTACATTATCTACTTTACTCTTATCTGGCATTTGACCAAAATTATCTAACCAGTATTGAGCAGTTTTACCACCTTTAAATCTTACTTGAACTGATGAACTATCTGATTCTAATGAAGATTTTAAGTTTCCTAACATCGAATCCCCGACAAATAGGTATTTATCTAAAGTAACTGGAGCACTACTTCCACTACTACTTCCTCCTGCACCTTCAACACCTAAATTTGCATTTGGGTCAACAACTCCACTGAATCCTATTTTTTTATGATAATTTTTAATTGTTGGGTCAACCATTTCATCACGATTTTTTAATACACGTGCAAATACTTTGTGTTGTCTAGCCCTCCAATATTTATTAGTATAACTTCTTTCTTTAGATACTGGAGCACCACCTTTACCACCGGCATCAATCATATTACCATTAGTATCTGCAACTATACCAACGTGACCATCCCATACTACTAAGTCTGCAGGAAGAGGAGATGACACTCTACTACCTACATTTCCTTGTAATGTTGATTTTCTTGGAAGTGTTATTCCAGCTGCACGTTTAAATACATGCCCTGTGAATGCAGAACAGTCAGTTGACATTCCATCATTTTCTATTGCATTACTACCATATGAATATTTAAGTTTATTCTTAAATGCTCTGGCATATCCTAAAACTTTTTGCCATAATTTTATCTTACCTGCTCCACCCAATATTATATCTTCTTCAGAACCTGGTTCTATATCAGGTAAATCTTCAGACATTATATAATCTTGGTCATAATAAACATTTTCAAGGTGTTCTATACTAGGTATTGCAACTTCTTTAGTTGCTTTTGTTGCTTCTAATACTATTGCATGTTTCATTCCTTTAAGAACGTCAGACGCATTATAGCTACCACTATATGCTGGTCCTCTAGGGTCATTTATTTCAATTTCATTACTCTTCGTGCCAGTTGCTACAACTATATGACCTTCATCAGTAAATGGTGAAGAGTTTGAATTGTTAAAATCAAATCCTGATAAAATAACTGGTTTTCCTGATCTTAATGTTGATTTCAATGCTCCAACATCTGTATTATCTATTTCAGAATAATTTAATTTAAATTTAGATGCTATTTCTGGGAAGTATTTATAATTTGCATATCCTGGTAAATTATCTGCTCCAACTTTTGCCATTGTATCTGGAGTTATACGTTCACCTGTTAAATGAGTTAATACCATAGCAGCAGCTGTTGGTCCACAACCTGCTCTTCCTATAGAATCTCCTCCTATTAATTTGTCAGCACCCCATCTTTTATCTAATTGAGAATAGAATGGGAAGTTATGTGTATTACCCTTATCTCGTAATCCTCCATCTTTCTTACCTTTATCTGAACCAGTATATTTATAATCATCATTTTTGAACACATAATTTTTTGGTTTAATTTGTGATTTTAAAGGTATTGTGTCTGAACCACCTTTACCACGTAACCAATGATAAAAATCACTGGCACCTTGTTGTATTCCACCAATTACTCTACCTGCGGCATCTTTTGCTTGTTTTCCTTTTTCCTTAAGCCAATCTCCTGCTTTTCCTGCGGCATCTTTTGCTTTATCTATTAATGATTTATTCTTATTATTGTTATTATTCTTATTATTTTTATTATTGGATTTATTATTGTTATTATTCTTATTATTGGATTTATTATTGTTATTATTAATTAAACTTTTAGCACCTTTAATTATTGACCCTGCAGCTCTACCAACACTAGTTTTATTTATAGTTGACATCACAGCCTCTTTGGCACTTTCCATCCAACCACCAGTAGATTTATTTAATTGTGCAAATTGTTTTTGAAGTTGTTTTGAACTCTTACTCAATGGTAAGCTAATATTTTTATTATATTGATCTATGATATAATTTTTAGTTTCGTCTGCCCAATTTCCTGCAGATTCTTTTAAATTTTCATAACCTTCTGTTAATTTTTTATGCAAATCTTTAGCTTCTTTACTACGTTTATTACTAGCTTCTTTTGCTTTTTTATCTCTTTGTGTTTGTTTATCTGTAGCTGTTTCAGAATCTAAAAGATTATCAGATATAGAAGAAAGTAATGATGTTTTAGCCTTATTAACCCATCTACCTGCAGAATCTTGCATTTTATTAAACCAATTACCCATATCTTTTTGCTCACGTTTAGCGTCACTTTTAACCTGATCTATTTTTTCATTTCCTTTTTTATCAAAGTTTTGTATTGGTTTGAAGAAAGTGTTATTTATCCACTTGCCGATGTCATTCTTTTCACGTTTAGCGTCACTCTTAACCTGATCTATTTTTTCATTTCCCTTTTTATCGAAATTCTGTATAGGTTTAAAGAAAGTGTTATTTATCCAACTACCGATATCATTCTTTTCACGTTTAGCATCCTTTTTAACTTGGTCTATCGCTTCATTTCCTTTTTTGTCAAAGTTTTGTATTGGTTTGAAGAAAGTGTTATTTATCCATTTACCAAAGTCATTCTTTTCACGTTTAGCATCCTTTTTAGCCTGATCTATCGTTTCATTTGCTTTTTTATCGAAATTAGATATACGGTTGAATATATTTTTATTTATCCAATCACCAGCTTTATTCTTCACACCAATAGCTTCTGTTTTAATTGTTTCTAAATTTTCTTTATTCTTTTTACTTTCAGTATTGTGCCAATCTTGGAATCCACCTGCAACATTACGTATTGGTGTTAATATATTAG